>Ga0315296_10000407_pt1 | contig 39572 bp, 62 predicted proteins | sample YL17G14_18_MG_FD_203921 | JGI IMG/M metagenome (GOLD analysis project Ga0315296, IMG submission 203921) | Sediment microbial communities from Yellowstone Lake, YNP, Wyoming, USA - YL17G14_18 | ecosystem: Environmental > Aquatic > Freshwater > Lake > Sediment | place: USA: Wyoming | collected... | reverse complement strand
CCTTCTTGATGTCCAAACTTAAAGAAAAAACTTGCAGTGATAAATGGAGAGTTACTATCATTGGTGTATGACAAGAGGGAAAAGCATGACAGAATCTAACATTACATCCACTAAGTTCGATTTAGTCGCAAGAGATAAGACACCTAATTTTCTGAAGGTAAACCCTGAATACCAAAAACTATTGCCGAAGCTTCCGCAAGAAGAGTATGAAGCGTTAAAAGAATCCATTAAAACGGAAGGGCAACATTACCCAATAATAGTGAATGATGAAGGCTTTATTCTTGATGGGCATCACCGTTTTCAAATTTGCCAAGAATTGTCGCTAACGCCAAAATATGAAATAAAAGAATTTCCAAGCGTTCTACATGAAAAGAAGTTTGTTATTGAGAGCAATTTGTTGCGGAGACAATTAACAACCTTTCAAAGAATAGAAATGGCACAACCACTCATTGAAATAGAAAAAGAAATAATGAAACAGAGTTTAGAAAAGCAACCAAGAAGTGATAACGGTAAGTTTCAACCGCTCTCCAAAAATTTGGAGAACGGTGACCATGGGATTCTCGATACTTTAGCTCCTAAATTTGGTGTTTCTCATGAAACATTGAGACAAGCATTATGGTTAATGGATAATGCTCCTGAAGAAGAACTGGAAGCATTGCGTAGTGATGAAAGGGCAATTTCAAATTTGTATAAGGAAACTAAAAGATGGCAAACAATAGATGATTTGAAAGAGAAGGCAAAGCATCTTCCACGGATAGAAGGTAAATACAACGTTATTGTTGTTGATCCACCATGGGCTTATGGAACAACTTATGATCCGCAAGGTAGAAGATGTGCTTCGCCTTATCCTGAAATGAGCATAGAAGAACTAAAACAATTAGAGATTCCATGTGCTGAGGATTGTGTATTATGGCTTTGGACAACTAACGCTTTCATACATGACGCTTTCCATTTGCTTGAAGCTTGGGGTTTTGAACCTAAAACTATCCTGACATGGGTTAAGAATACAATAGGTTTAGGTAATTGGCTAAGAGGACAAACAGAACATTGTATTCTAGCGGTTAAAGGAAAACCTATCATCGACTTAACAAATCAAGCAACCGTTTTATTTGCCGAATCCAAGGAACACAGCAAAAAACCAGTAGAATTCTACAAGCTTGTCGACTCGCTATGCTATGGAAGCAAACTCGACTTTTTCGGAAGAGAAAAGCATGAGGGATGGGAGATTTATGGAACACTTGAATTGGAACATAATTTATAAACGTTCCAAGATTCAATACGATTCCAAATCAAACAAGTGGATAGCCAAAACATTCTATATACGTGCAACTAAGGGTGTGCGTGAGTACGGTGCGATAAAAGATTTAGACAAGTTACTTTTGCTCGGTGTTTTCAACAATGAAACAAATGAATATCAGGAATGGGCATTTAATGATGTCGATCAAGAGGCGCTCTTTAAGGAAGTTTTTAACAATTTTGTCAGCATAAAAGAACGCAAGCGGCTTCTCGAAAGGCTAAACAAAGTTATTGATACTCAAGTTGACCACACCTTGAAACCATATACATTGCCCTTCTGGGTTTATGAAGAAAGCAAAAAGGGGATGAATGAAGAATGAAGTTTCAACTTTTCTTAAACACTTCCAATGAGGAACTATTCCGCAAAGCAACATGCGAGTTAGGCACACTATTCTATCGTGTGGTTAATGCTGAGAAAAGCGAGTATGAAATCTGCTATTTCAGCGGTTCACGCCTAGCCAAATTTCACGGTGTGGTTACTGAAGCGTTTGCCAATTATGTGAAGGCCATGGGGTTCAAGGTTGACGTTATCGAGGTTGACGAGTTTGCAGGCACAGTCAAAATCATACAAAAAAGGGAGGTTTGTGAGTGAGCAAGACACCAGACTTTTATAAAGGAAATCCTTATTCAGCGTTCACGGTTAAGCTTCCAAAAGCATACAGCCTCGAAATACAGGTTGCGGAACATCAAAGCGGCAAAGTAACCGTGCGCCAATCAATAAGCCACATTATTGGATTTTTCAATCTGCGCACTTTCAAGATTTCTTTAGCTGAAGATACATTTCCGAATTTCATGGATAAGCTTAACAGGGTTTTGCAGAAGGAGGTTTTTGTGTGAGATGTCCAAAAGATTGCCCAAACAAATTCTGCAAAGCACTATATCCATTAAAAGAACGAGAATCAATCGCCTTTGATTTTTGCAAGCCTAAGAAGAAGACTCATGAGTTTAAAAAATTGTCGAAAGAAGTGGAGGATTCCATGTGAGTTCAGAACAGCAAAAAACAAGAACAAAAGGATGTAGGGCAAGATTTGGTTGCGTGGAACCAGAAAGAAAAGTAAAAGTTGGTTGTTGGGGATGTCCATATGGCGATTGAACGTTTGAAGCAAAAAACAAAACTGAAAGAACCTTCTTTAAAAGAAGCTTCACCAAGAAAGGAAAAAAGAAAACTGACCACCAAAGACTTCGCTGGAAATTATGACACAATCGTACAATGTTCTAAATGCGGTAAAAAGCAACTATTGAATTTCGCTAACGGATTAAAGAATGGCTGGAGTAAATGCTGTGGCTACACGATGCCCATTATTTTTTGCGAAGCCGACATAGACGCGGCGGTTAAAAGTTTGCCAATAAAAGTTGAAAAGGTAGAGGTTGGTGTTTAATGCGTTTTAAAACGGAAACGAAAACTATGAATGTTTATAGTAATGAGTTTAGATTGAAGGCACAAAAAGTAACGGGTATTGAGTGGGATTTTTCAAGGTTACTGAATGGTTCTTACCGTTGTTGTGTCAAAAATTGTTGGTTCCAACGACTATATGGACATTGGGTTTGTTCCGAGCATTTACTAGTTGAACTCAAACATTTTGACCCAAAAGGAGACCACGGATTTACTTTCTGGAGTCATATTGGAAAAAATAAGCGCATAAAGGAACTAGAGAAGGAAACTCGCCATGAGTGAAGAATCTTATTGGGTTTGCCCAAACTGCCAGGCACAGGTTCCAAGCGACTGCGATACATGTCCAGAATGCGGTTATCATGATGATTTGGAAGCGGAAGTATGAAGAAAAAGATTTGGGCATGCACTAAATGCGGAGTGGCTTTTCCTGAAGGATTACCATATGGAACGAAAAACTGTCCGTATTGTGATGGAGAATTGAAACTACATCGAGTTGTTGACCCTTTAACGTTTGAATTAGAAAGAAAAGAAGTGAAAGTTTAATGCAGAAACATTTAAGTGAAAATTCCATAGGGCGCACTGAAAAACACAGCCAATTTTGCGAGGGGCATGTTTCGTGTCCAAAAACTGGAAAAGACGAATGTGGAAAAGTAATGGTTTTTCGTTGTATCACGCTTAAAGACGGTTCAACAGTTGAAAGTGCAGCTTCTGTTTTTTGTTTTGGATGTGGAGAAATTCATAATGTGGAGGAGGAATAATGATGGAGAATCACTTAAGTTTAGATTTTAAAGCGATGCAGAAAAGGTACAATAGAAAATATTTCAAAGAGTTGCGAGAAGTTTATGCATTGATTGATTGTCGGCAAGATTACTTAGATGCGTGTTGGGATTGGTTATATTCTAAGGAGAAAAGGCAATGATGGATAATCACTTTAACTCACCTCTCTCCAGAGCACAAAAATGGCGTAACAACTCAATCGTTAAACACCAAGTAACCCTAAAAATTTCTTTTACCATGACAAACGGAACTAGGCATAGGCAAAGTTGGGCTGGCAAAACCATAATAATCAGATTAAGTGATGTATCCAAAGTTTACAACCATGCTTACCAAAAATATGAACAGTCACCAACCAAAGTGAACTTACGCAATTTTGTAATTATCCGTGTAGCCAGAAAAAACGGGTTGAGAAACAGTGAAATTCGTACTCTAGAAATAGAACGGATAGATTTTCAGCAAAGAAGCTTCCAAGTTTTAGACAGCAAGAAACACATGTTTTTGCCCTTGCCCTCGGATGTTTTGACACTTCAGTTCATTAAGGATTTGATCGACCCGCGAGTCAATGGCTATGTTTTCATTCATGAAGGAAGCTGGACCCAAGTTAAAGCGGATCAGCCTCTAAGTCGCGTGGAAATTTGGCAGATCGTTCATGACATTGCAGAAGAAGTAGGCGTTCATGGTTTTAATCCAAGAAACTTGCGACAAGCTTGCGCTTATGAATGGTACAAGAAAATCAAAGACCCAAATTCTAAGAAGACAATGAAGGATTTGCAGCAGTTTTTGCGACATGCCCACTCCAAAACTACAGACATTTATGTTGATAAGTTTTACAGTTTTCCAGATTTGCAACGAGCGTTCGACGATGACGAAACCATGCCTTTTAGTGAAGGTAGCATCTGCAATAAATGTTCAATTTTTGAAACTTGCAAGTTTGCGCCTTTACCCTCATGCGCTTTAGAATGTCGTTTTAAACCAGAAAAAAAGGTGAAAACATGAAGTTGCGAAAGATTGCTTTAATCCTTACATTCCCAATAATCGCATTTCTTTTCTTGTTCTCATGGGCAATCATAATTTTAACGGAGGATTCAGAAAGATGAATGTCGCAATAAAGTTTTTACAAGACATTGCGGGCTACACAGAAAAAGAAACAGAAGAAATGTTCAAAATAACAGAAGAAAACGCTGAGTGGGTGATTAAGGCTTATCGATATTTGGATGGACCTACTTTCGGCAAAATCTTGCGGGCAATAAGCGAAAGGGGAGGAGGTTATAGGAAGGATGAAACAACAAAGTTTGCAGTTTTTACGTTGCCTAAACAACCAACAGAAAAGGTGGACGTAGGGGAACCTTTGGCACCTATTGAAGAACAAGGCGAGTATGCTCTCAGTAAAAGCTTGAAAGGAAAACTTGGACAACTTGTGCCATGCTTACAAGACGCGGAGGGCATAATTATTGATGGTTTTCACAGGTTAAAAGTAAATCCTAAAGCGTGGACAGTTAAACTTGACCATGTTAAAACGCCTGTGGATAGGGCTAAGGCAAGGATGACTGTGAACTTCTGCAGAAGACATTATACAAGCGAAGAAATGACAAAAGATATTGGCTTATTGATTGGTTCGGGAGACACGGTTCAGCAAATAGCGGAAGATACCGGCGTTAGTGAAAGAACAATTTACCGTTATATGCCTGAGCAAATGAAGGATCAGAAAATTTCTAAGGCAACAAGTGAAGCAAAGACTTTACAAACGTCAACCTTGCCACCTGTCACCCCTCCTCTTAAGACTCAAGATACTTTTCAACCAAGTCCAGCCTTCGCAAAAACCCAACAAGAAATGGCACAACAAGTCATAGATTGCGAAGTATGCGGCAAACCTATGGATAGAAGTCGAGGCAATATAGTCGGTGGCAAGATTGTTTGTCCAAAATGTGCAGGAAAAGACAAGCCTTTAACACCGCGTAAACTAGAAGAAGAACCCACATTCAAACCAAAAGAAAAGGCTGATTTTCGTGTTGCCCAGATGCACCCGCAGAAGAGCAAGTTTGAACTCAGCGTAATCCAAGAACTGCAAGCCGAAGGATTGCCCCTAGAAACAGACAGAGAATTTTGTGTACAAAAGACAATTCCAGACGCAATATTAAAACTTAAAGACAGAACCATAGCCATCTACATTGACAACGTGGCAACGCATGAAGAAGGCGATGAGCAAGACGAGTTTTTGAGAAGCAGACTAGAAAAGTTGCACCCTGAAATTCACGTTTGCGTGGTTCAATACAAAAACGATAGTGCAGAGGAGCGGCAACGGGCAAAAGAAACCATAAGAGAATTTTTGAAATGGTGAAGGCTATGGAAATAGAGAAAACACTTCCTAAAAAAGTTCAGCAAACGTTAGCTAAGACACGAAAAATGGCTGAAAAACAAGCCCGAGAAATTCGAGAAGTTGAACAAGCTGAGTTGCGTAAGGTTGCAGATGAATTTTTGAGAACAGTTAAACAAGAGATAGATGATGCTGTTTTTCTTGTGGATGTTGAACGTTTAGGAAGACTTGTTGAGCAAGTTGAGATGGTTACAAGTTATAACCTTTTGAAAAATCTCAAGGACAAGGGATACGAAAAGGAAATCCGACAATTATGCGATAAGGCTGGGAGAGGTATTCATTGACTCAGGAAACGAAGATTTTGGAAAAAGTTGATGTTTACCGTCAACTAGACGAAATCAACGAGGACATAGCAAAAGCAGAAGATAAACTTAAGAAAATAATCACAATTTTGTCTGAACGCAAACAAACCTTACATTCACAAATCAAAGATTATGCAGAACAGACTAAATGGAGCAAATTTGACCCCGCTTATCTGTCTAACTTCATAGAAGAACCTTACGTTATTGAACCTGCAAGGACAGGCCCAAAAGGCAACGTGATTGAATGGCATGTTTACGTTCCGAAAATGGTTCAGTTCCACGTTGGAAGACTTGAACGGGCAACGCATAGCTACAATGTTTTCACCGTGACACAATACATGCACCATTTTGCAGAGATTCCAGAAGAATTGAGTGACCGCTTCCCAAAACTAGAAATTGAATTGCAAGTGGTTGATGGTTTACTGATTACTGATCCGCAAACTACTGAGCAAGCATGGTCTAAGTATAGGCAATATCTTTACCAAAAAGAAGGCCCGGGCAAACTTCGCATTAAGAAAGGTAGTGAATGGGAAATCATAGCTAAAATTCTCGAAGATGGTGGCTTACCTTTCGCTCCTCGGTCTATTGACCAAAACGATATTCGACCGCGCAGTTTTCCCGAAGGCTTCGCTGGACATAAAGAATGGAAAATACGAGACTACCAAATTGACGCAGACCAAAAATTCATGGAATATGGTGCAATAGGAGTTTACTGGCCTTTTGGAACAGGCAAAAGTCAATATGCTGAAGACTTGATTGACCGTTTGAAAGGCGCAAAACTGATTATTGTTAGCACTTTAAGTCTTAAAGAGCAATGGCTTGAACGATTAAAATTACTGTCTTTTCAGCGTCAACAAGAATGTTTTGTAGTGACTTACCACAGCAAAAACGAGATAGACCGCTTAATAAAACGACTCAAAGAGTTCACTTTAATTGTTTTTGATGAAGTCCACCACTTGCCAGCTAACACTTTCATGCGCTTAAGCACAATTCCATGCAAATACCGTTTAGGCTTAACTGGTTCGCCCTACAGAGAGGACGGACACATAAACTATATCATGGCTTTAACAGGGTATCCTCTCGGTTTAGCATGGAGCAAATTCATAGCCGAAGGCATAATCACAATGGCACAAGTGCAAGTCCACGTAGTAGCCAAAGAACGCTACAAACTCGCTTTGCTTGACGATTTGCTTAAACGTGATTTAGGAAAAACCATGATTTTCTGTGACAGTTTAGACTTGGGCAACGAAATAGCGCAGCGTTATAGTTTAGAGTGGATTCATGGAGCAACACGAAAACGCATTGAAACAATACGAAAAAACGAGCGTGTAGTGATAAGTCGAGTGGGCGATGAGGGCCTAAGCATTCCAGAACTGGACACGTTAATTGAAATTGATTTTTTAGGCGGGAGCAGAATGCAAGCCCTACAACGAATTGGAAGATTGGCACATCGTCTTATTGAACCTGACAAGGAACCAGCCGTACATCACATTTTAATGACTGAGGAAGAACTGGAAAAGTATGGGAAAAGACTTCTTGCATATTACGATAAGGGCTACAAAGTGGATTATTTGTATCATGGAGTGAAAGCGTATGGTTAGTGTTTTGGCTCGAACTTACCAAGCCACGAATCAGGGCATAAGAAACGCAGTTAAAGACATTGCTGAAGACTTGCAGTTTTACCGTGAAAAACATCGTGATGGTCTACATAGAAACTTGGTCATTGCTTTACACTCTGATGATTGGATGTTTTTGGAATATTATGTAAAAAATTGGGAAAAAATAAAGTGGAGTTGACGGTTGAGGAGGTCGAACAAGAATGAATGCGATAGTATGCCGAAAATGTGGAAGACTGAACTATGACATAAACATTCCGTGCAAGTGTGGAAATTGCTTTAGCAAGTTGAAATGGCTTAGAAGAAAATTCATTGTTAAACTATACACGGTAACTTACGTTGACATTCCAAATCGAAAGATTACCATTTACAAAACTTGGTGAGGGTTTGGAAAAAAGCAAGGTGAAAATAGAGTTGGGGGGTGATTGCGTTTCCTATTAAGGTGAATTGCCATAACTGCGGGGCATTGCTCTACGAGAGCCAAACCGAAGTTCCAGGAATAGAATATTTGACTAGACGCAACAACCAGAGTACAGGTCGTTTTTCGCCAGTTGCACTTTTCATAAGAACCAAGATTGGAACGCACTGTCCCCAATGTGGCGAGAGATTGGCTAATGTTCCAAGAATAGTGAAAGTCACACCAGTCATGAAGGAGACATAAAAATATGAGACCTCGAAAAGAAATCCCTACTAATCCTAGGCTAATTCGAACTAAATCTGAAGCTTTAAACTATTGCCTACTAGAATGCCCGAAAAGGAACACGTTAGGATGTGCAGTTGAATGTGAAATAAGAAAACAATGGGCGATCCCCCCATATGGTTCACGATACTACGAATAAAGAGGGAATGTTATGAATAGAAACCAATTACAAACCATGAAAGGTAGAGAATACTATCAGGAGCACAAAGACCAAATAAACGCATGTTCTAAAAAATACTATCAAAAACATAGAGAACAAATTAGAGAATATAACAGAAAATATAGTCAAGAACACAAAGACGAAAGAAAAGAATACGCCAAGAAATACCGTCAAGAACATCCAGAAAAAATAAGAGAAAAGAAGAGAGAATATTATGAAAAACATAAAGACCAAAGAATCAAGTATAGTAAAAAATACGGTCAAGAACATAGAGAGCGATATAAGGAACAACATAATTATCGTGTAAAACAACTGAAATTGCAATATGTATTAGAGAAGGGTGGCAAATGTGAGAGATGCGGATATAACAAAAACTACTCCGCATTAACTTTTCACCATTCTAACGGAAGAAAAGGCAGTAAGTCAGAAAATCCAGAGAATAAAAGTTTTGATATAAATATGGTTATGTTAGTATGTGAGAATTGTCATAGAGAAATACATCATCCATACTGTATTCTCTCTCCCCTTGAGAAACAGTCTTCAATCTCGCCTTTTGGGGATAAGTATCATGAGTGAATTTAAATGGGTTTTAGAGAAATTTCTGGATCATTATGGCTTGACTAGGGAAGACATTGAAAAGGCAATGTTGAATGGTGTGTATCGCAAGGGAAAGTGGCTGTTGGAGTTTAGGAAGGAGTCAGGTGAAATCTATGTTTGGAAGAACCCTGACAGTTGCAAACTGGAGGAGACTAAGAATGGAAGTTAAAACCAAATTCAAGCTGCTCGGTATCTTTCCAAGGAATCGGATAATTCAGTTCTTCACTATGAGAACGCATATGGTTTGGGTGATGCTTGATAATGGCAAGTGTATATTTGTTAATGTTGTTTCTCCAAACCTTTACCAGCAAAAACAGTATCTTGAATTTGTTGCCGAAGCCATCAAAGAAAAGCTAATCAATATACCATGGTATATGGTGGATGTTAAACGCCATCGACTTGAAATGTATAGCCATTATATCAGCCGCATGAAAGTCAGAGAAAAAAGCTATTCTTTTGCGGGTTTAGAAGGTGAAGTTCGCATTTTTACGGAGGCGACGGAGGTTTCGAGTTGAGAATTACTCTTGGAAAAGTATTGGAAAAAAAGGCAATGTTCAAAGAATACATGAAAAACTGCTACGAAAATAACAAGGGCGAAAAATGTTTCAGACAACTTAATGGACACGGTTTATGTAAAAGTTGCCCTAAAGGTGGCTAAAAACATGAGTGAATTTGAGAAGCCAGCATGTTATGGCAATTGGCTATCACGAACGCCGGTGATTTGCCTGAGCTGCCGCTTAAAAAATGAATGTTGCAAAATTGGTTGGGCAACGGAAAAGAGGGGACTAGAACCAAAATGACAGAGCAAAAATTTGAATATTTAATAAAACAACTGCAAGAATTTTCAAATTGGTTAGAAGCGAGAGCTAGAACTGATGAAGAAGATTTTAGAAAGAAACATTGGAACGTAAAGACGGAAGCACGTGCTATTAAAGAAAAATTCGATGAAGTTTTCGAGAAGGTTGAACAATGAGTCAGCAAGAGCAAGTTAAACTAACCGAATTTGACAAGCGAACAGAATATTTCGCAAGAGTAAGAGCTCTAATAATGAAAATCATTGCCAGCCAAAACGGTTTGACCGTTGAACAAATCAGTAAAGAGTTTATGCTTCGCTACGGGTTTTTGCCACGCATAGACAATCGCCTAAGAGAACTGCGCAGTATCGGATGGGTTGAAAGCAGAAAAGAAAATGACGGATTGCTTCATTGGTATCCCAAAACAGAGGAGGGTGTGTGAATTGAATGGAGAGAAAGCCCTAAGCCCCGTAGTTGCAACAATCATACTCATCGCCGTAACAGTCGCAGTCAGCATAGCCATAGCAGCATGGATGGGAACCATAACATTCACATTCATGAAAACTTATGAACAGCACAAGTTTACTATACAAATTCCAAATCTTCTAAATGCCACACATGTCACATATTGGATCGGTCAAGAAGCGATATTTTCCACAGTATATAATGAGACCAAAAAAGCCATGCCATTACCCTTAAACGTAACAATCCAAACAAGCTATACCCAACTCACCTTAACATTAATTGTTCAATACTACAATGAAATTGCTCTCAATGTTTTTGAAGACTTAGGGCAAAAAAGGTTTCAAATATTTTTAGAAAGTGAGGGGGTGTGAAATGGCTTCCACACTTGAACGCATAGTGGCTTCTCCTTTCTCCCGGCTACATGTTTTCAACCATCCAAGTGGAAACCACGCAATTCACCCTCAACAATATGACGGAGAACGTAAAGGAGCATAAAAATGGTGAAAACAGAAACTTTAGATAACCACATCATCAGAAGCATAATCCAACCCCTTGAAAAACCAATCCTAAAAGACAATGAGAAACAGCTTAAAACTACCTTCACTACAGAACCAAAAGATCATGTCAAACGCGGATGCAACACGGTAAGAAGTCGCTGCATGTTTTTTGTGGATCAGCTAAGGATAAAGGGTTTCGAAAAAGAATTACCAGTTGAAAAAGTTAAGGACTTGTTCAGCGAAATCACTGGAGAATATGATCGGACAACCATTAAACGTTATTTTGGAACACTCCCCGGCAAATCAACAAGAAAAATTAGGAGATGGGCAAAATACCAAAGCGGAACACAAAGCGTTAAGGATATTGAGTTAAGCCAAAACATAACAAAAACCCAGGGTTACCTAGAAAAATTGGGTTTAGTCAGTTATGAAAGGCATGGTAAAGTCTGGTTCATAGTTCTCAAAAATTGCCAAATTGTTCCAATAATCATGAAGACTAACAAGTCCAAAGATAAAATATATCTCACATCTATAGAAAATTCACAAAATCGTAGTGGGGAAAGGTCTAAGGAAAACCATTCGAAACTACATCCCTTTCAGGGGGTAAAGAATGGTTGTCTTAAAGAAACAAATAAATAATAATAATCATAGGATGAGATATATATTTTTTGGGATACGAAATTGTATACCAATATGCTTACAATATGCTTGGTTTCATAAAAAAGAGGTTGAATGAATGTGTGAACATGCGTTGGAAACGTGGCGTAGGCGAGCTGAACAGGAAAGTTTCAACAATAGCATTCTAGCTGAAATTGAAGAGACGAAACGGAGGTTGCAACGGAAAATTGTGGATTTGCGTGTTCAAGGCAACCATTACGAAGCGGATAAAAGCCAAAAACTGTTAGTTTGGCTGGATTCTGCAGAGAAGAGTATATGTAGAATGTTAAACAATCAGGGAGAAAAACCGTGATGTTCGCTGTTAAATCGGAAATTTTAAAGAAGCTCTTAAGTGACCCCGAATGGTTGCGTAGGCTTGAAATGCTAAAACAATGCGTCAGGTTGAAATGGTTTTGCGGATGTTTGCCATTGAGAAAGGCTGGAAAGTGAAGGAAGTGAGGTTGAAACAATTAGATGAGTGCCCACGTTGTGGAAGCAAAAATCTTGTGGTCTCGGAAGAACACGCCACATTCTGTAAAGATTGCCGAAAGGTGTCCTAAAATGAAAGTGTTGTTGGTGGCTGATGAGTTTTTTGCTTGGGGAGTTTACGGCGGATTTGGAGCGTTTAGCAGAAAACTGGCTATGGAACTTGTAAAGAAAGGTCATGATGTAGAGGTGATTATTCAACGGTTTTCTAATCAACAAAAACCTATTGGCGAAACAGATGTTCTTGACGGGATTCCTATAATAATAGTGCCTCTTAAGAAACTAGAAAAGCTCAGAAGGAGACAACTCTATAAAAAAGATGTCGATGTCCTTCATAGCCAGTGTGGAGAATTTGATACTTGGCTGACATTTAGAGAGAATCCTCATATCCCAAGAATAGTGACATTCCAAGACCCTCGTTCAAAAGAGGAGTTAGCATTGACGATGCCATACGAAAAATACTCCTCATATCCCTGGTATAAGGCGTTATGGGTTAAGCTTATGTTCTATTTATACAAACGAGCCGTTCAGAGTGCTGTTGTAGCTTCACAGGCAAAGTTCAAAATCCCTCTTGTAAAGGAGATGTTTGGTCTTGACAATGTTAGTTGGCTTCCCAACTTCGTTGATGTCCCAGATTCACTTCCAAAGAAGGCTGACAAACCAACATGCCTTTTCTTAGGCAGATTAGACCCGATAAAGCGTCCAGATATGTATTGTTTTCTCCCAAGATTCTTTCCAAACATAGATTTCTACGTCTTGGGTAGCAGCCACTTTTCAGGCATGAATGAGCGTCTTAGAGGGGAGTTCAAAAATGTCACAAACCTATGTTTTATGGGGTTAGATGCAGGAAGATTGAAACAAGAGCTTCTAGATAAATCTTGGATATTGGTGAACACGAGTGTTTATGAGTGCTTACCTGTAACTTTCCTAGAAGCTGCGGCTCATGGTTGTGCAATATTGAGTTGTCAGAACCCAGACGGGTTTGCATCCTCCTTTGGTATGCACGTACAACCAAGTATCGAGTCATTTAGAACGGGGCTCAACTTGCTCTTGGAGAATGACTTATGGAGGAGGAGAGGAGAAGAGGCGTATGAGCATGCTAAGCAGTTCTACTCAACTTCTGTGGTCATGGATCAACATATCAAACTCTATAAGACTGTTATGGATGAGTGGAGGATGAAGGATGAAAGTGTGTCTAATAACAGATGAATACTTCTCGTGGGGAGTTCATGGTGGATTTGGTTTTTTCACTAGGAAACTCGGAAAGGAGTTGGTGCAAAGGGGAATCGATGTTGAGGCGATTGTACATCATATTTCGGACTCTCAGAAACCTATTGGAGAAACCGAAATAATAGATGGCGTGCCAGTGACAACGTTGCCACGAAAGAAACTGGCGAAACTGAGAAGTAAACTGTATGAAACAGACGCGGACATAATTCATTCTCAATCTGGCATGTTTGACACTTACTTAGCTTTTAAACGCAATCCAAAGAAAAAGAAGATTGTGACTTTTCAAGATCCTCGCGCTAAAGCAGAGATGGCCCTGACTATGCCTTATGAGTCTTTGACTGGCTATGCCTGGTACAAGAAACTATGGGGACGGTTCGTATTCCGGCTTTACAAGCGATCCGTTCAAAAAGCTGATCTTACTGCCAGCCAAGCAATCTTCAAGATTCCTGTAGTTAGGAAGATGTTTGATCTTAAGACCGATGCGATTTGGTTGCCTAACATGGTTGATGTCCCTGATAGTCCTCCTTCTCAGAAATCAAGTCAGCCTATGTGCGTTTTCACCAACAGATTGGACCCAATTAAAAGACCCGAGATATATTGTTCTATGGCGAAACTGTTTCCAGACGTCGAGTTCTATGTCCTCAGCAGAAGTCACATCCCAGGAAGAGACGAAAAGCTGCATGCTCAATTCAAGGAGCCAAACATTCACTTTACAGGTTTCGTCGACGAAGACACCAAACACTCTATACTGGAGAGGGCTTGGGTATCCGTGAACTCAAGCATTTATGAATGTCTTCCAATAGCGTTTCTTGAGTCTGCGGCTTACGGATGCTCAATACTAAGTTGGGTTAATCCAGACAATTTTACATCGAATTATGGTTATCATGTAAAAGAGGCTACAGTAGAGTCGTTTGCTCAAGGACTTGGGACGTTGCTGAAGAATGATAATTGGCGAGAGTTAGGAAGAAAGGCGTATTTTCATGCGAAGCAGTACTATAATACTCCTATTGTAACTCAGCAGCATATAGACTTGTATAAGAGACTTTTGGAGTAGAGGAAGGTTGGAATACATTCTTGATGTTGGATGTGGAAACAATCCTATGGGCGATGTAAATGTTGACTTGTATATCGGTGTTAGTAAACACAGAGATTCAAGAGTTCTTGTTCCTCAAAATATTCCAAATTTTGTTCTTTGTGATGCTGCTCATTTGTCTTTTAGAGATGATTGCTTTGAAAAAGTGTTTAGTAAAGATTCTCTAGAGCATGTAGGAAAGAAACCTCAAAGCACTAATCCAGGTCCATATATGATGCTGAAAGAGATGATACGAGTAAGCAAGGGTGATGTCGAGATTTATGTTCCTCATAGGTTTTCTATCGACAATTGCGAAAAGCGTTTCTGGATAAGACGACACAACGCATTTTTCAATTTGCGTTGGTTTAAATGGGCCATCCCAAAGATTGAAAAGGAACTTGGCATTAGAACAAGCATTTTCGCTGAGATTATATACAAGCCTATTTTCCTCTACTTTCTTCTTATGCCAGATAGAATACATATCCTCATAAGGAAGCGGGAAGAAGTATGAAAATCCTTCTTGTTTGCCCAAAATACAAGTTTGAAGGCTATACACCTACAGGATTGGCAAGTATAGCTACCATAGCAGAATCTCTAGGTCATAAAGTCAAGATAGTCGACTTGAATATTGAGCCTTTACCAAGAGACGATTACGATTTAATTGGGATAACTGGGCTTTCCTTATGGAAAAAACAGATAATAGAAACCTCAAAGAAACTTGACAGAACCCCAGTTATTGTTGGAGGACCGTGGGCTTCACTGTATCCCTATGACGCTTTATCGAACTCGTCAATTGATTATGTTTGTGTTGGAGAGGGAGAAGAAACATTCCGTGACTTCTTGCTATATTATCCAAACATTGAAAATGTGGAGAGCATCGGTTACAAAGCAAAAGAAGAAGTCAAACTAAACCATCCAAGACCATTCATAAACAATCTTGACAATCTTCCCTTTCCAGCATGGCATTTAATTAAATTGCGTAGATATAGAAGAGTTTCAGTTGTGACCAGTCGTGGATGCCCCTTCCATTGCATTTTTTGTTCTGACCATACATTGCTTGGAAGGAGATGGCGAGCTAGAAGTGTGTTATCTGTCGTTTCAGAAATCGAAATGTTAGTTACAAAATACAGAGTAAAACACATAACTTTTGGCGATGAAAATATGACCTTGATTCCTGAAAGGGTTGAGGAGGTATGCGAAAATATCATTAAAAAAGGCATCAAAGCGGAGTTTGACGCTATTCAAGGGGTCAGAGCAGACAAGCTTTCACCAAAATTGTTGGGGCTGATGAAGAAGGCAGGGTTTACAGAGATAATCGTTGCACCTGAAAGTGGGAGTCAACGAGTGCTGGATGAGGTTATTCACAAGAACCTTGACTTATCTGTTGTTGAGCCTGTTGTGAGAAAATGTAAAGAAATTGGATTAAGGTGCGGTGCATTCTTTGTTATAGGATTTCCTTGGGAAACCATGGAGGAGATACAAGAAACAGTAAAGTTCGCTGACAAACTGCGCGGTTTCGGGTGTAGTTGCTACGTCGGCAACGCCTTACCCTTTCCAGACACCGAATTGTACGCTAAAGCGAAAGCAGAAGGATTTTTGAGGTATGACGGTAAAGAACTAGAGAACATTCTCTATTACTTGGGGAAACCGAGGGAGGTTCATTGTTTAACATCACCCTACTGGAAACCAGAAGAAATAACCAAGATTTGTGAACATGAAGGAAAAAAGAACCTCAGGAGCGTCTATGGACAGTACAGTTTGGGTGAGGTCTTGTCAAAGTTTGCACATCATCCGATACGGTCGTTCAGAAAAGCACTACGGTGGTTTTGATGATTTCGGTAGTGATTGTTTCCAAAGGCGAAAGACCAGATGAGCTGAAACAGTGTTTAACATCGCTTTCAATGCAGACTTTCAAAGATTTTGAAGTCATCCTTGTTTTCCCTAAAAAACGTTCAGTTGAGAAACTTTTTGAGTTAGCCAAAACAGACTTACACCGTGTTGATTTGCCAGTACGTCTAATCCATCAAGATGGTGAAGGTATTTGTAACGCTAGAAACTGTGGCATTAAAGCAAGCAAAGGCGACATAATAGCCTTTACAGACGATGACTCGGAGCCTTACGCAGATTGGCTCGGAAAAATCTTTGAGAAATTTAGTGAGGATTCAAAACTAGACTATCTTGGCGGCGACTTCACGTTAGAACCGAGAAACATTTGGCAACAATGGATAAATAATCGGTATCATCTTTCAGAAAAAGACGTTCAACGGGGATTATGCCATGGAAACAACATGGCTTATCGACATAACGTTTTACTCAAAGAATCGTTCAACGAAAATATCACTTTTGGAGCGGATGAAAGCGACCTTCAAGAGAGATTACATCAACAAGGATTTAAAGGGAAAAACTTTGATGACATTTTAATTAAGCATGGACACAGATTCTCATTCGCCAGCTTTACGAGGATGCGTTGGAGCTACGCTCAAGGGAAAGCTTTTTTGCATGAAAAGAAGGGTTTGGAGCTGTTCCACTGGAAAGATTTGCTGAATATATTATTGTTAACATCAATATTTTATGCATTGTTAACAACGTTCATACTTCCATGGTTATGGACAGTTCCAACCTTTTTGTTTGCGTTTATAGCTCTTCATGAAAGAAAACAAGGGACAAATCTAATCCTTTTACTCATCGACATTTATGTGGAAATGCTTTGGACATTGAGCAAAATGTACTACTCGCTTAAGCTAAAACTGAGAAGGTGGATAGAACGCTGACTTTAGATGTGGGTTGCGGAGATCACAAAAGAGGTGACATAGGGATAGATGTTTGTCGCTTCTCAAACGTTGACGTAATCGCTGACGCTCATCACTTGCCCTTCAAAAACAAAATCTTCAGCCAAGCCTTATGCTATTGTGTTCTGGAACACTTGAACAAGCCTTATCTCGCTTTACAAGAAATTTATCGCGTAACCAATGGCGCGATTACAATTAGATACGACAAACTGTTAAGCATTTACAACTTTATTGGGCGTGGACACAAAAACCTAATGATTGGTGAAAGATTTGTACGTCTCCCGACATTCTTTTTCCGTTTTCTAAATGTACTTTTCGAGTTTAGACCCTTAAAATCCATCTGCCGAAGGGCTAGATTGTTTGAGCCTCAAACATGGGAGCGAACCTATTATGTTTAAAGTTCTTGATGTTGGATGTTCACTTAATCTTCCAAAAGTGGAGGAGGTGATAATTTGATCAATAAAAGAATGAAACTTCTTTTGGCTTGTGCTGTCTTACTGATGTTAGTAACCACTACAGTCGCTACTTACTATCTGTTTCAAACGTCCACGTTGCCAGTGACAATTAACGAACCGCTCAGCTTCACCTATCCGTCTACACTAGAGCTTTTCGTAGGGGAAAATAGGACTTTCATGCTTAACGTGACAAACGCGGTAAACGCGGTTTTCAATGTTCGGTTTAACTTCACACTAAACGACACTACATACCAAGCAAGCTACGTCACTTTCAGCGGCACTACTTACACTATTCCAGCTAATGCGACCGCTCAACCATGCGAGGCTTGGATATTCGTTAACGGGACTGCACCAGCAAACAAAACATTAACGTTGACGGTAGACGCATATCGCTACTAGGAAGCTTGGTGAAAACTTAACTTTTCCCTTTTTCTATGCTTTGCTAACTAAATTCTTGTATGCATACTCTAAGGGTTTCCCCCATTTTTTCTTGAACTCCTCAAACGCTTTCATGCCTTTTTCAGTCATTTCATACGCGGTTGCTCCTCTACGCGCATATTTTGTTCTTGTTTTCTGTTCTTCTCCTTTGATGATGCCCAGCTCGGATAACATGCCGAGCTGGTGATAAACTGTGCCTGCGTGTGTGTCTAATCCAAAACTTTTAACGTGAACCATAATCTCGTAGCCAGTCATCTTCTTTCCCTTAGAAAGCTCTATGAGTATGGTGAGAAATGAGAAGCTTTTACCAATATTATTTGCAATTTCTGACATGTCAAATCACGGTTTCTTATGGTTCTTTTTTGCTATAAACCTTGTGATATTTAGTTATAGAAGTTTCTTTCACAAAAGTTAAAATCTCAGAGCAAACATATGTAAGGCTTGCTCAAAAGAGAAAGGAGAAAGAAAAATGAATTTGACAAAGAACAAGAAAATAGCGTTAGTGTCTTTAACTTTGATTGTATGCCTATGCGGCACAGCTTTTGGGTTCTACCTCGGCGCAATCACTGGCACAACGAATGTTTATGAATCTATAACTTGGACTCCTGCCAGCTTTGGTGTAATAGACATATATGCTGGAGATGTCAGAACACAGGACATCACAATCTATAACGCAGCAAACCAAGCTATTTTGGTAACAGTAACAGTCACAGATAATTCAGACTGGATCGTGGCTACCGCGCCCTCAGGCATCTGGGTTCCAGCTCAAAACTCTGTAGCATTGACGGTTACCATAACCGCCCTTCAAAGTGCTCCTCTCGGCATCTATTGCACCGTAACAGTTGCGCTCGACAGATAAACACCAAAAACCAAAACTAAAGACGACTAACCTCTCCAAGTTCCTCCCTTTTTTATGATAAAACAGATAAGTTTAATCCAAGTAATTGAGATGGGAAGCTAAATGAATCGATATGTTGCCGTGTTTACGCTTTGTCTGCTGACAGCTTTCTTAGCCGGAGAACCGCTTGTTTCCCTCTCCTCAGCTGAGATGAAACCCATTCAAGGCATCCACATTGTAACTAATTTCCCAAAAACCACATACGCAGGCTCCGAAATCGAGGCTCATTACCGTTTTAGAAACATCGCCAAGAAGGAGGTTCCTGTGGCTGTACACTTCATCATCACTGGTCCCGACATTGAAATGGGCAAGTGGGTCGTCACCATCACTATAGATGAAGACGAAGTGGAGTGTCATGAGGTTAAGGCTGGCTTCTTCGAGTCCAACGAATATTTCGTAGCTCCAAAGTCTTGGCACGACCTAACAATAAGAGTCTCGTTACCCCAAGGCATACCGCCGTCCACATACACCCTTACAACGGAGCTGTACTCAATGAAAGTTAAGGTTCCACAAAAATAAAGCCACTTTCACTTTAACCGTAACTTTACAATACACGAACTAAAGCCCTAATAATCATCATGGAAATAAGAAACATCGTTAAAAGAGTTGAGAAAACAAAAACAAGAACAAACCAGCAAAGAGCAAAGAGAGGATGGAGATTAATTTCGGAATAACGCGACCCCTAAAACGTGGAAAGTGTTTGGATTGGTTAGGTGTTTTCGAAAAGCACGCAGAGCCGACTTTGCCCGTCTAACTATCCGAGCACCCACAAATTTATTAGAGTCTAAAAAGCTGAAAGCCAAAAGCCTATTTTTCCCTTTTTTTCTAACTTTTACCTTTCCGCTCTGGATACTTTTTCCTTTTAAATTCTGTTGGATATTTTTCCCAAGGCTTTTTTTCGGTTTTATATGAAACATAAGCAATCCCAACTAGAACCATACTTAGGCTTAATAATGTCACGTTTCCAAAGAATTGCTTGACCATATCTTTTTGGACTTCAAAATCTGCACTAGTCTCTATCACTTCTCTCACCAGCGACAATTTAACATTGATTCGGAAGCGTTCTAGTGTGAAATCTCGTTTTATTGGCACATTTGCTTGTATAACTAAAGTTGTGTTGCTGTTTGGGTTGATTAGGACTGTTTCGCCTAGGGTCCAGTCAACAACGGTTGTATTGGTATCCAAATTTATTATCTCGTAAAACATGGTTGCGCTTGTGTATGGGCTTAGGTTGACTATGGTTACGTTTACTGAAACTGGAGCTTCAAGCGTCCAAGTGACTTGCCATATGCCAGCTAAAACGTTGTAGGCTTGCGTGAACAGTGTGATTCTGGCTGGAGTCCAAGCCCAACCGCCTGTTGTTATGGTTGGTATTGTGGCATCTAGCGTCCAACCTGTTGCTATGGGACTGGTGAAGATTATGGTGAAGTCTGATTGGCATGTCTGCGTTAACGTGACTGTTGGTTGTGTTGTAGTGATGATGTTTGCGAACCATTGTTTGGCTGTTTCAAAACTTGCGGTTATTGAGGTTGCTAGGTTAACGGTGTAGGTGGCTATGCTGGTGTGAATGATGTCTAATAACCAGTTTGTTGTGACTGGGTTGTTTATGGTTATGAGAAAGTTGGTTTGGCTAATCTTTTCAAATGTGATAGATGGTTGAAACTGTGGTGATAGTGTTGCGTCCCATTTTGGCGTGAGAGCGTCAAACGTTGCGGTTGATGCCGAGCCGATTGTCAGGGTGAAGTCTGCTTTTCCAGTTTCTGTTAGAGATATGGATATTGGATTTGCTGTTTCAAACTTTGCATTCCACTGTGGAAGCGAAGTTAAAGATGGAGAAGTTGGGTTTTGAACTGTCAATGTAAAGTCGGTTTTGGTTGTGGTTGAATACGTTATTGTTGGTGTTGTTTGAATGTTTAATATGGCATTCCATTGTACTGTTGGAAGATTGAATGTTGAAGTTGTTGGGGAGTTGAAGGTTAGAACGAAATCGGTTTTGGAAACTTGAGCGAATGACATTGTGTTCGTATTGCTAATTTGTAGGGTAAAATCAGATTTGGGTGTTGACGTGAACGTTGCTGTGATGGGGTTGCTAGGGTTAAGCTTGTAATCTGTCTTTTCAGTTTCGGTGAACGAGTTTGAGATTGAACTGGAAATTGTTAGGGTGAAGTCTGTTTTTGAAGTTTGCGTTAAAGTTACTGAAGGCGTGTTTTGAAGGTTTAATAGGGCATTCCAGTTTAAGACTGATGTGAAAGCGGATGTTACTGGTTGCGTGATGGTTAAGGTGAAGTCTGTTTTGGCTAAAGAAGATAAAGTGGTTGTGACAGACTGTGTCAAATCAACTGTGTAGGATTCTCCTTCACTTGGAATTGTTCCGTCCCATGCTGTCCCATCTGGCTTATAAGCTCGCCATATTGCTTGTGTTGTCGTGTTTGCGTAGGCGATTATCCAGTTGTCATTGTAAATGCCTATGTCTGTGGCTGTTTCTTGACTGCATGGACTCTGATACCTGAATGGAGTGTTAGCGGCTGTGGGCCAGCTTTCAACGTCAGTTTGAGCTGCAACTGCTGTGCCATCGCTTAGGTACGTTGCGAAAGACAAGTCAAAGTCTACCATATCGTACCAGCTTATCACAAAAGCCGTGCTGTTCAACGCGGAAACTTGAACTGAATAAGGAGTAGCTCCAACTGCCGTGTCTGCGTCAATTGGTCCTGTTATCAACGTTCCCGCAGAGTTGTAAACTGCGAAAGTACTGTCTTGCTCAGTATAATCGAACCATCCAATTACAAAATGCGTAGAATTTAACGCACTTACAGAGACAGAAATACTAGTATCCAGGTCTGCATCAGTAGGTCCAGCTAACTTCGTTCCAGCACTGTTGTACACTGCGAACGTAACGTCAGTGTCATCGTTGTCATACCAAGCGATAACAAAGGTTGTGGAGTTTAATGTCGACACAGAAACTGAATATGAAAGACCAACTGTCGTGTCTGCGTCAGTTGCCGCAACAACCTGCACTGATGAAGAAGTGTAAACTGCGAAAGTAGCGTCACGGTCAGTGTTATCATACCATGCTATAACAAAATGCGTGGAATTGAAACATGATACTTGCACGCTATAAGAAATTCCTATGTCAGTATCTGCATCTGTTGGACCAGACAGCAAGGTTCCAGCCTTGTTATAAATTGCAAAGGTAGCGTCACCATCAGTTCCGTCATACCATCCGATAACAAAGGTTGTGCTGTTAAATGCACTAACGCCTATGCTTGTGTATTGCATAGTACCTCCAGACGTTGTATACACATCGGTTTCAGCCAAAACCTGAGTGCCATTCGTATCATAAATTTGAAAGCTAAAATCATCATTATCTTCATCATGGTAAGCTATCACAAAAGTGTGACTGTCTAAAGGACACGTGTGAACGCTTGTCACCGAAACAGTTGTAAACACTGGGTCCACACTTAGGAGTGCGGCATCAACGTAAACTGCACTCATAACACTATTTTTTGTTGCTGTTAAACGAAGTTGAGCAGCATTTATTTGTATCCACGTTGAAAGCGTTGTTATACAACTATAATTGTACCATGCATAGCTTGTTGTTAAAGTAGCCGTGGCAATCGTGTATGGTCCACCAGTCGTGTTGTACAGTTCAATTTTTAAGAATTCATTCCCAGCAGTCTTCGCATAAATACATACCTTTACTGAAGTTATAACTCCTCTCGGAGTAGTATCTGTAAAATTAAAACGGCTAATTATTGACCCTGTTGTACTTGTAGAAACAATGTTAGTTGGGTTGTCAACCGCATTCAAATAGGGTGTCGTTCCTGTAAGAGTCCAACCAGTAGATTCAGTGTTTGTAAACCCATCAACCCAAAGTGAAAAGGTTAGAGTCGGGTCAATCTCGACATGAGCGCCCTTTGGAACGTCATCTCTTCTCATTCTAAACCAAAAGTATTCGTTTCCTTCAACTTCTTTGATTCCATGAGTAATATTTAGATTCAGCGGAATAACATCACGCCAATCAAAGATAATCGAATAGTCATCATATTCCAATTCATACTGGTATTTGTCAAGCCTTGTAACGTAGTTTTTAACTCTTGCATCAATACCGAATGTTAAACGGTAGTTCCCTGTCTGCGAAGCATTAAAAATAAGTGTAATTTTGCAGGTATCTTCTCTCGGGTAATTCCTCTGGATGGTTAGGTCACTTTTAATGCTTACCCAACTGATACCATCATACCATTCTAAGTCCCATATAGCGTGTTGATTGAATAGAATCCATAAGGCTTGCCAATCTGGAGGTGCTGGAGGTGGAGCATCAAAGAAAACATTACTTTTTGGCTCTTGAGCCTTCACCGAAGGAACAAAGCCAAACTCAAAAACACACAAGCTCACCACTAAAGAAACGATTAGGAAGAGGGAAAGCAAACACTTAACCCGCATACACTTGCCTTCTTAACTTATTGTGCCTTGAACTGTTATCGCTAAAGTGTCACCTGAAAGTAAATTCTTCTGTGCGCCTGACCCTTGCTGTTCAGCTGCTAGCAAGTAGCTATTCGATGAAGCATAGTAAAGCCCATACAATTTTGTGGCATTTGTTCCACTTACGCTGAAAGTCTTAGTCACGTTCCATGTACCATCACCTGTACTCGCATAAGTGCCAGCCGCCCTTGCCAAACCATCAGTCGTGATTTCACTTGGGATGGCTGTCCATGCAGCACTAAACGCGTCACTCGAATTGCTGCATGCTATGTACTTCGCAACGTCTGCTCCAACCGCGTTACCTATGATTCCTTCAAGCCAATTTTTGCCCAAAGTAGTCAAACTCATCGCATGATATGTTCTGCTAACCAGTTCGCCATTACGCCATTGTTCAACAGTCATGTGCAACTCAAACGGAACCTTAAGCTCGCCCGATTGTCCTTCAGCAGTTGGAAAATGCACGTGCAACTCGTAACGTCCATCTCCCAAGTCAGTTATATCCACTGTTGCGCCTGCCTGCCTAAGCGCCTCAGCAAGCCCTGTGACCGCACTATTGTAGCCCACGTTCGATGCATAATTGTAGACATAAACTTGTGACACCAATAAAGCAACTATTGCAATTGCCACTAGCCCAATCTTGGCGATTTTGAGTTTGTTCATGTTTTTTTCTTCTACCTCCTTTATTGTTTACTTCCGCACTATAAGGTAGCGGTTGCCCCTCGCCCTGTTCCATGAGGAACTGTGAAACTGTGACCTCTGAAACAGCAACCGTTGAGGAGAAAGGAGAAGGTTCTCAAAAGACAAAACTGTTCCGTCATCGAATCACTGTTATTCATTTTTTATTAAACCTCAATAATAGTTTAACAACAAACCATGAACCAACAGTCAAGCCCAACGTTATCAAAAGGTTATGCACAAAATCATGTGTAAAGCCGATGAAGGTAATAAACACTGTGAACAACACTACGAAAAGCAACTTTTGAAACAGTCCTTGGCTCAGTCCCATTTTACTTTCGCCTCGTCTTTTTCCTCCATTTTTTGCCTAAGTCCACATTACTCTTTAACTTTCTTTGCCACTGATCCTGCGTGCTTCGTTTTCCCCTTCCAGCAACGCCCACAACCACAGCCACGCCTACAACGCCTACGAGAATCATGATTCCATAGTTAAACTCGGCTCCCGGCACTTTAGGAAGTTCAACAGGCGGAATGTATGGCGGTGGCGGCGGTGGCGACACGCCTCCGGGACCAGTTGAGCCGCTTGGGGGAGCTACCTGCCGATAAGTTAGAAAGAACAAGCCTGTTTGACTGTTGCTTCCATAATCATCGTCAGCATCGTAAACTTTCGTGTTGTTGACCACAATGTTTACTGAGCCTTCAGGGTAAGACTCGTTTAACCTGATGTTCCAACTTAAACGGTAAGCTGAGGCGTTGACGGTTGTTCTGCTACATCTATCTGGATATATGCTGCTGTAACTGTTAGGGTCATAAAATATGCTGAAAGTGTTTGTGCTGTTAACCCACTTCAAGATTACGTTGTTGCTAATTTCTATGGTTGTGTTTACAAAATCTGCTACGCCGCCAGCATCGTTTATTGTAGCGTTCAAAAAGAAGTAGTCGTTAGCATAAACTGTGCTTGGAGCTTGAAACTCTTCTATCGTTGGCGACACTGGGTTGCCCCAGACCTCAAACATAAAATCAGTATCAGTGTAAGAAGTCCATGAAACCCCACCGTCCTCACTATTTTCCCAATTTCCACCATCATAAGTTGGACTATCGATGTCACATTTCCACCCCAGCCAATTATCCCAGTCCCCGCCTAGTGCTCGAACAACAATAGCATACTTGGTGCTTGCGCTCAACGTGTGTTCCGTCACTGTTATTTCATACCATAAACCATCAGTGTCGATTGTAAGCGTGTTTCCACTTATTGTCCCGCTGGTCAAATCAAGACCAGTAGGATGTCCAGAACCGTTGGTTGCCCTGATGCTCACCGTAACAATTCCCGGACTGTTCACACGATACAGTTTGAGTTTAACCGAAGACACCGTGTGTGCTGCATTAACGGTGAAGGTTTGTGCAAACCAATAATCACCTCCTAGAGCATAAGAAGTATCATCATCGCCTGTGTTGTAATACTCGTATGGTGGTGTTGGGCTAGGGTTGAAGTAGGCTGTGGCCGTGTGATTTGCACTCATAACCACGTACCATTCAGTTTCCGTTGTGGTTTCGTTTGTGCCATCAATGTTCCATGCGGCAAAACTGTAGCCTGATGTTGGATAAGCAAACAGATAAACGGTTGTCCCATTGAGATAAGATTGCACTCCTCCTTCAGGTATAGTTGTGCCGCCTGTTGCCGAGGTCATATTCAAATTATAATACAATCCCGTTTCATAAACAGTGTAATTACACCACATACTTGTGATGTAGTCTGCCAGAGTAGAGGGAACGTAGGGGTCTGGAAAACCGCTGGCATACGTTACGGTTTGACGCATAGACTGGTTGACCGCTGCGCCTGTCGTTGTTCTGCCCACGTAAATTGCTTGGTTTCCTATCGTTTCAGTGATTGCTGCAATGATGTATACGGTGTTATTGGTTAGCATTGGTTCAATAGAAAACGTGAAGTTCACCCAGATGAAACTTGTGCCTAACGCCACTATGTCAAGTTCATCGGTTGTCCCGACAAGCCCGTAAGACGCGCTGTAAATAGCTGCCTTTCCATGCCCAGTGTAACTGTCGTTGCTTTTCATGTAAACTGAAATGTCTGTAGCATATCCTGACCCGTTAGTTACGGTGAATTTGCATCCTCGCACTGCATCATCAACATCCGCCGCACTTGTGTATTCGCCTTTTGTGCCAAACCATGTTGAAGTACCTGTCGACACTACCGCGTTTGCTTTTTCAACTTCATAGTATGCGGGACGCACTGTTTCGTCGGGATTTAAAATCTCGTAATAGGGAGTGCTGACTAACCGCCCGTACTGGCATATTTCAGTGTATTCTATTCCACGGGCTTTGAAGTTAGTTATTTGTGCAGCAATACTTGCGTTTTGGACGGCATCGTCGGCAGAATCATAGCCATACTCTGATATAGTCATGTTTTTACTGTGACTAACACACGCAGCAACCCATGTGTCCAAGTTTGCGATTGTATGACCTGCCCAGCCCATTCCAATGTAAATGTTCATACTCATGAAGTCGCAGACACTCCACAAAGTTGCGCTATCAACCCAGCGGGCCGCAGAACCCATAAGAGCGTTTGGCCCTTGCCTGTAGGATAGAGGCCGTGTTGTCAATGGTTCTATCGCATCATGCAAATCCTGAATCAAAGTTGTGTATTCATCCTGCAAACCACTCGCTATCGTCGCGTACCACTCGTTCATAAGATGAAAACTGCGAATGTTCGGTTCAACGTCAAGATAAGTTACAGCATACTCTTCCATGTCAATGAACCAACCTTTTATTGTTGCGTTTGTGGCAACGTCATCAAAATCGTAACCCATGCTAGTGAACCAAGAAGGCAAACCATAAGTTTTTGATGCCCCAGCGCCAGAATGAAAATCAATGTCCACGTCAATATTATAGTCGTCAGCCACCTGGCAAACTCGTCTGAGGTTATTCAGAAAAGTTGTGCTGTAGACTCCGCGAGACGTTTCTATTTTGCTCCAGTGAAGCCAAGGACAAATCAAACGAATATTACTAGCATCAAAACGACCAAAATCAAGTTGAAGAGTAGTGTTCGACTCAGCATAACTCCAACCTGCAGACGAATACGCCACGCCATAATGGCCAGGTGTAATGTCTGCTTTGACTTTTGGCACTAATGGAATAGCCACTATGACCAGTGTCAAGACCAGTGTGAACAACAGAAAGGTTGTTGCCAGTTTTTTTGGTTTCATTTAAGCCCTTCTGCTTCCACTGGGAGTGAATGATTTCCACGTCATTCCAATGTCCGTACTGTACCAAAATGTACTTCGTATTGGCAACATATTACGTCCGTCGCTTGCATGAATAACAACTATGAAATTCGATGGCACATGAGTTTTAGTTAATGCAAACCCAAAGTATTCGCCTCCGTATGGGCTTCTGACAATCCATCGATAATGCGGATGTGTTGGATTTCTATCTATCTTCAACGTTCCAATGGTGAATTCCCATTCGAACCAAAGAGTAAACCCATAAGAACCACGATATATGTATGCAACGCCAACATCCACGGTTTTTCCATATTCGCTCGTTTCTCTAACTTCAGATACTGCTACAGTTGTATGGTCGCCATCTAAGTCAATCATGAATACATTGTAGTCGCCTACGTCTGCCCTCCAACGAATACTCATGTCACAATAGTCGAACCATGCGATATCAGGAATTATTGTACGGTATTTTCTGGCGTCGACTGAAGGAATCGTTGAAACAGCCATCATTGAAACCAAAATACTGACAAGTATTAAAACCGCTTTCGGTTTATTCTTTTTCTTTTGACTCACCATACTTTCTTTAGTCATGTTATAACTTTTCCAAATAATACTAACATATCAAAGCGTATTTAAACTTTAACATCCTCACATTCTACTTTTTAGGTTTTTTCGGTTGCCTTTTGAAACCGCCAGTAACGTAGCACGCTCTTCTTTGTTTCCCAGTCATCTTTTTATGTTTAGTCACTTTTTCACCCCCCTCACTTTCCTCAACTTCTCTTTAATTTTGACTAGCCTAAACCTTAAACCGCATCCGGGACAAACTATCAACTTGCCAACTTGTTGTGCCCTACCATCCCTGCAGTTTGGGCACACTAAAAAAGAAGAAGAAAGAGAAGTCAATGTTTTTTACGTCCCCTATTCACGAAATAAACGAGTAGTACAGCTCCGAAAACTAGCATTCCAGCAAAAACTTCATGGTGAAGAAATTGTGACCAATCCCACCAGTTGCCCCAAGTCACATACTGGTCAATGAGGATTAAGGCAGCAATGGCTAGAAAAATAAGTGATAGTTGAGGTATCCCCTTCACTTTCAACGCTTCCTCTTTTTATGTTTGTGAATAAAGAAATAATAGTAAAATAGGATGGCGAAGGCTACGTTTGCTAGGAACGAAACCATGAAGTGGTCAAACCAGTTTTCCATTTTATCCGCTCAAAAAGTTGATTAGTGAATGTCCGAGCATTGCTGACGTAAGCCTCTGCGTCTGCAACGTTGCAAAGTTCAACACTGCAAACCCTCCGAAAACAATCAGTAAAGCAGAAGTGTTCAAATGATAGACGTTGAAATGAAAGGCTGTAGCTGCGCCCGCACCGAGAACCACGGCTAAGATGCTGATGCGTGTCAGTCGTTGGAGCCACGGTAGTAGGAAGCCTTGAAAAAACATTGTTTCCGCCACGGCGATTAAGACTCCGAACATTTTAGGGTTAAACTCCGCTAGGCTTAATCTAGGCGTTACAAAGTTTATGGCTAAAACCGCGCCTAAACAAGCAAACGTCCAAGTAAAAATTTGGCTGAACTCTTTTTTGCTGATGCTCAAGTCGAAGCTGATGGTTTTGAATAGGATGGCTAAAGTTAAGCCCATAGCCAAGATGGTTATGGCTCCGCTTGCTAGAATTCCCGCTTCGGTGCCTATGAAAACCGTGCCATACAAGAAGATGAGGCTGGCTGTGACTACGAGTAGGCTGCTTATCCAGTCTAAGCGTACGATCCAGCCTTTAACGCCAGTTAAACGACCATTATGCAACATGTCATCACACCCTGAGCCAGTATAGAAGTTTTTTATAGAAGCTTCTTACAGAACTTAACATCCAAAACAGTAAAATTTTAGAACCAAGCAAACTATAATGAGGAAACATGAAAGCACAAGACTTCTTCTTAATATCATTTGCACTAGCAATTACTGCTATAATGTTAGTTTGGTTCCAATGGTCATATGTTAAAGGGGAGGAAACGTGGGCGACGGTAAGTTTAGTATGGGTATCAACTCTATTTTTAGCTCTTGGATTTCTGATAGCAGGCATTATAAAGAAATTGATAGCCAAGTCATCCCCTCGCACTTCCCTTCTTTCTTCCAACAAGCCCGCCTATCGCATTTAAGAAGCCTGGAGCAAAAACGGCTAAGACAATCAATGTGACTAAGATTAGAAAGCCGAAGATTATGAAAGTCCACAGAAAAGTCCATGGCGAAGTAAACCATGCTGCCAAGCCTTCAAACCAGCTTCCCGCTCCCTTAACGGAGATAACGGTGGTTCCATGTCTCTCTGGCTCTGTTGGATAATTTACGGTGGGGTCTTTTGCTAATTCTTCAGTCCACAAATAAGTGAAGTCGCCATAAACACCATAAAGCACTCTCATGCGGAAGTAGCAGCTTGGATAGAAAACTCGCCAGCCGTTATACCAGTCACCATCCGCGTAAGTTCCAAAGTTTTGAATGTTAATTGGGAAGTACATGGTTTTCTTCATTTTACTGTCTGGCGTTTTCACATAGCCTGTCACTGTTTCTGTTGGAAATGTTGAGCCTTCATAAAGTTGAGTTTCATAATCAAACCTTGCTGAAGGTTCATTGTAGAGACTTATGAATTGTCCTATAAGGCTTGGAGCAAATTGGACTTTTGACATTAAGATGTCTTTCAAGTCTGCAAGTTCTTCTATGGTGTAAACATTTCCTTCTGAGCCTTTTCTAGTTTCATACCATAACGGGCTTTCTTGGTATGTTGGAGTGCTTGTCCATCCAGCCTTTTCCCAACCCTGAATCCAACCCGCAATCGGAAAGCCTCCACGATAGTCAGGGGTTCTTTCTTTGTTTATGACTTGCCCCTCATGCTCGCTTGTGAAAACGTTTATTTGTGGGTCGTCAAGCCACGGGTCTTTGTAAGCATTATCCCAAACTGTCCAGTCAAGCATGAACCACACAACAATGCTGGAATATTCGCCTTCACGCCAACCGCTACTTGTTCCAGCATTAGCTTGACTGGGAACCAAGTAGAATCCAACCCAGAACTCTGCTGGAACAACTAAAAAGGATTCTTTTTCAACAGTGTAATGGTAAAGCACTTTATCGGCTGTCTCTTCTTTAACAGCAGTTTTGCTCCAATACTCTATACGTCTTCCACTTGAAGGGTCAGTAATGTTCCAGTTTAACGGGTCGCCCTGACGGTTAATATCTTGAAGTTGGATGTTAGATTCAACGTGAACACCAAGATATGGACGTTCAAAAGTTGCAGTAGCCACGGCTCCGGCAGCCCAACCAATCGCCATATCGTTAGGTGTAGCTACACTAGCCCAATAGATTCTATCCCAAGCACCAAGAGGTGAAGAATGCGTAACCAAAGGGTATTCAGCGTCTTGATACCTATGTAAAGTATATGTTCCTGTCCAATCGTTCATCCTAAAATCTACGCCGTAACCATAGCATTTAGCGCCTTCAAAACCGGGACTAATAGTTCCCAGTCGAATGACTCCGCCTCCAACCAAAACGAGTAGCATCAACACTAACAAAATAAACATTAACGGACTTTTTTGTATTTTGCTCATGTCTAGTTTTCCTCTCCGACTCGAATTTTTTAGGTATAAAAAAGGGGGATCTTAATGTTTTTTGCTCGTGACTTTTTTGCCCGTGAATATCAACAGTAAGCCTATGCCGGTTGACGCTAAACCAAAGATTTGCATAATGTTCAACGTTGGCAGTACAATCGGTTTATCGCCCACGTAGAAGTCAAATATGCTCATGGTGATTGTTCCTGTTCCGTCAGAAGCTTTTAAGTCAAGCGTGTGTTTTCCGAGGCTAAACGTGAAAGAACCAGTCCAAGTGCCTGCCGCCGTGTTCACCAACGTAAATATTTTAGTTCCGCCTTCCCAGCCAGTGCAAGTTATCGAAGAATCAGCGATTCCCGCTGTTTTGACAAATTTGAACGCGAATGTTGGTGACTTAGACCAAACTTCTTGTGTAGGACTCGTTATTAGAATGTCGTTTACGTACCAGTTTCCCTGTAGTGCCGTGTAAACTTTGAAGGAGCCAGTGTACGTTGTTGACAAGTCAACCTTGTTTGTCGCCGTGTACTTTATCGTGTGTGTTCCAACTGCCACTGCTGAAATGCTTAGTCGCCAAATTCCATCGTAGATTGTGCCCAAACCTAATGCAAGGTTGTACTGAGTCGTATCTATCCACGCTGTAACAGAGGCTATGCCACTTTCAGGGTCTTTGACACCTGCCTGAATCAGTCCACAACTCTGAAGAACGTCACTGTCTCTTGGAACAAGCGCGACAGTTCCGTCGCTTGCTGTTCCCCACACAGGGGGAGTGTTGTCCGCAACGAGAGTCACCATTGGAAACACGAAGCCAGCGAACAGCAGTAGCATGCCGGCAAAAAGCATTATCCAACCTAAAGTTTTCTGCATTTTACGTCACCGTCACATAAAGCCACCAATAAGCTTCGAAGCCGCCGAACTCTTTGTCCGCCAACGGAAACTGATGAGTATTCCCAGACACGTCAATGTATATTGGACTCATAGTTATTTTGCTGAACTCTACAAGGCATTCTCCGTCTTTTGGACCCCAAATCCGCATGAAAACTAATGTTTCGCCCCTGTAAGTCCACTTCCACAGCGTGCAAGCATATTTTAGGTTCACCCACTTTGCTTTATCCGCAATGTCAATAATGTCCAACGCTGTTATCTCTTGATTGCCACTTTCGACAAGACTTGCAATGAGACTTGTTTTAGGTGCCACATTGTTTATTAGTGCTTCAACCTTGGTTGCTTCCACGATTGCTTTATGGCTTGCTGGAGCAGTTAAGGCTCCAATGAATACTCCCGCGAAAGTACCCACTAGAAACCCGAAGCCAATCAACAGCACAAGCACTATGATGCCCATTGTCTTTTGTGAAGCCATTGGATAGCCTCCCGTCTACTTGACGGTTTTCGTGAATTGTCTCAGTAGGAAGTACAGGATGGTTCCAGTTATGAAGCTCAATATGATTCCGCTCAAAGCCATAGCGCCTGCGATCCATTGTCCAAGCAGTGCTGATACGAACCCGAACAGTACAAAGAATATCCAGCCCATCGCGTTCATTCTGAAGCTTAACAGCCAAGCCGCAAGCACGAACACCAGTGATAGACTCACTGCGGTTGCCAAGTATCCTGCTACACTGAACATGTCGCTGATGTAAGCGCCGATTTGCAAGCCGACAATGTAGATTATCACGAAGATTAGCCAGTTAGTGATGTTTAAGCTTTTGAGGCTCATAGGCTAATCTCCTTAGTCGGTGAACAGGATTGTGAAGCCTGTTGTGCTGTAATTGTCTATTTGGTAAGCGTCTGGTCCGTAACTGCCTTTCACATCGTGGTATGCTGGATCCGTGTAAATGTACATCCACAGGGCTGCTACTGCCGCGTCGCCTGTGTAACTGCCTGCTTCAACATTCCATACGATGCTGCTTGTGCCACTGTAAATGTAGGTGTTGCCGACCTTGTACTTGGTTACTTCTGTGGGAGCTAGAACCTTGTAGTACCATACGGCTGTGCCTTTCGTGTACTGTCCATCCCAACCGCTGAAGCTAACGTACTCGTAGTTTGTGCCGCTGAGTTTACAGTATAAGACTGCGTACCAGTTTAAACTGTCAAGTTCGTCGAAGCTGGTTAAGAAGCCAGTGTTGTCTGTTGGAACAAACCATGTGAATGTTATGCTGCCCGTAGTGCCTTCCACCGTCACGTTGAAACCTGCTGATCCGCCGTCAGTGATGGCTGTGCCAAGATCCGTCTGACATGTGGCAGTTAAAGCAGCACAATTCGAGAACACTTTCAACGTCATTGGGTTGTTTGTTACGGCTTCAATGTCGGCTGGAAACATTTGTGGAACAGTAAACTTCTTTCTCACAAGCGATTGGCTCGCGTCATTATATTCTAAGACAAGTTGCGTGCCACTCTTGTAGTAGTCGATGCTCGTCCCCACACCACTTGAAATAGTTATAGATTCAAGTAGTGTTTTGCCGTCGCTAGCGTAAAGCTTTATGGTTCCACTGCCTGCTGCGCCACTGAAACTGTCAATTGTCGAAATTGCAAGTTTGCGGTTAACGTCTTGAGCGCCTCCAGTTGGTGGAATGATAATTTGTCCGCCTTTGAGGTAGTTTTGAATTTGTGTAAGAATGCCTGGACTTAAAACCAAAATTGCAATGCCGAGAATTATGAGTATCCATACAAGAGGAACCCCTTGTTTCTTAGACATTTTTCTTTTCACTCCTATATTTTATTTTCGACAGTATAAACAATACCTTATATATATGGATAAACTTTATTTATTACAACTTGTTATAACAAGATGTTGGAACAGTTTAAAAGTGAGTGATGGTTTGGCCAACATTTTCAAAAGAATATATCAGTTTCTTTTCGGAGCAAGAGTAATCATCAATGTTGAATATTTCGGGAAAAATTTTAAGCGACTAAAAGAAGAAAAAGACCCAGTTCCAATTAACATTAAAGGTTTCGAGCTTGCATGTGAATATGGCAAAGTGATAGACGTGGGCAACAGTAAAGGAATAACATTACGTTCTGAATGGTTAGACGCGGCTGGGGTTATGAAACATTACTTTACGGATGAGAAAGGCGAAAAACAAGTTTTGTTGACGAAGCCTAAAGAGGAGGAGGTCCCAGCATGATTTGGGAATTTGTTCATGGTTTTCTGCTTGGTGTAACATTCACCATTCTCGCTTTCTCAATAATAAACATGAAGAGGATAAAGAAGGAGTTATCTGTATGAATGTTTTTGGCATTGACATTCTCCAATTAATCATCTATGCTTGTGTAGCCGCCAGCTTCATAGTTGTCGTTTACATTTTAAAGTTGACCAGAAAAAGGGAAGAGCCAGAATCAGAAACAACAACACAATTAATCATGCTTTTAGACAAATACGTGAGTCATCAGCTTGGTCTTAAACCAGGTCTACACGGCAACCCTTCCAACCCAAATAGAAAACGTAAACCACAAGCCTTTCCAAACACCGTAAAAGTTGATGAAGACTCGTATGAGCCGGGCAAGCAAGCGAAAAAAGTGCTTGACAAGATTCGACAAAAAATGGGAAGTGAAGAATGATGGACTCAGACATACTTACGCTTGTTTTGTGCCTATTGCTGTTCGTTCTAGGCTTCTTGGTAAACGATAAAATCCACGCGGTTTGGGAAAAGGGAAAAAAACATGAAGGGAAAGAGTAAGGGGGTGAAAGCTTGGTCCTAAAAGGATTACTTGAAAGATTAGGCGTTGGAGGCCCCAAAGTCGGGCTAGACCAACAAACCAACACGGTTAAGTATATCCTCATAGTCGCGGGTCCTTAAAGTTGCAACTTAGTGTGCAACTTGGATACTCTACGCGGTTTGGGGCGTAACCAACTATCTTCAATACATTGGTTTTCCACAGGAATATGTAATGATGATTTTAGGCGTTGGAATGGCAATTTGGATAGCAGGCGTCTACGGCATGCACAGCCACATGAAAATGCAAGCCGCAGAATACCTAGTGTTCGACCAGGCTAAATGGCGTTTCGACGAAAACACAGTCACAACCGTGGACGTGTTCATTCCCAAAGACGCGGTTCAATACATTGGCAAATTGGGCGAAGACAAACACGCTTACCGCATCGGCCCGCTTCCAACCCCGATAGGCTACTTGCATCCCGACTTGGGACTCATAAGTTTTAGGCGAGCGGACTGGGTTTTGCCCGCAAGATGGAACGACACATTCTTCTTCAAACCCGGCGGCGAAGTATGGTGGGGCGGCATACCCATGACTCATCCAAATTGCGAGGGGTTGGTTTTGCATGTTAAAGGCTGGGAAGACTACATGGGCGAACATATTCCCACATGCGAAGTTGCCGACAGCACTTTCCACTATAAACATGGCATGGCTGGGATCAACCCGAAACGCATGACCTTGACAAACGAGGATATTGAGAAAAGCCAGAGTCTAGCCTTTAAACGCGAGTGCATCGAATTAAGATTGAAAACTAAAGATTTAGAACATCATTTAGGCAAAGTGTTAAGTGAAACTGACAATGTTGAAGAAATAATCAAGCAACGTATACAAGACTATAAGAAAAGACATGGAGACATTATGAGGGCTGGTGAACAATGGAGAACGAAACTGTTGAACTTGAAAACTTTGGCAATCGTGTTAGGCGTTATCGTAATAGCAATATTGTTAGGGCGTTTCTTAGGGTTCTTTTAAGGTATGATAAAAATGGAAAGTATGAAAGCATGGGTTGCAGATTTACAACGAAAAGTGAAGAGTCCACCAAAAGAAACTGTTACGTATCCTTCAGCTATGGAGCGGTTGGAAAAGGAAGGATTCAAACAAGCTATCAAATCTGATGTATTAGCAACACGACTTAACGAGTTAAGACAAGAATTATGGCGTGCGCTACATGTTGTGCACAATCCCTCATTTAACGATGAAGAGAAGGGGTTAGCTGTGGATAGAGCCTTTAACTTGACTGTGGTAACCGCATCTGCATTCTTAAGAAGTATGGACAACCCAAGCCTTGAAGAAAGATTGTTAGCTTTAGATGAAAATTACCGAGAATGGAGACCGATGCCCGCATTTTTCGACCAGATAATTGAAGAGTGTATAGCAGTCATAAACAAGTCATTCTGCAACATTGATGTAGAACCCAGAACTCCTATTATTATTTGGACTGGAGGATACGGCTTGAATCCGAGAAATCCAAACCCGACTAAATTGGGGGAACGAGCAGAAAATGAGTGAAAAGAAACCTGCCATAATCCGTGACGTGTGGAACGCTATTCTAAATGATATGTGGATGTGGGTTGTCGTATGGGGGGAACAACGCACAGGAAAGACGAGTTTCAAAATGCAAGTGGCCTACGAAGTTTACAAGGACTGGGATAAAGTTCTGCAAAGTTTCGTGTTTAACCTTTCAGGACTACTCTATAAAATGGATAAGGGTGAACCTGAAAGAGTGCCTACTCTAAACCAGTTACACATGCGCGTTCCATTAATCTTGTATGATGACTGGGGAGGTTCAAGTAACAAAGCATACACTCAATATGACAAGAGCTGGGACATTTTCAAGGGAGCCTTTGACCTGTTAGGAACAAAGCTTAGTGTGTTAATGGCTAGCATGGTTGATCCTAGCGAACCAACGTTTCAACTTCAACAGAAATACACTCACGAAGTTGTCATAACTAAACGTGGAGTTTACAAGTATGACAAGGTAGTTTGGGATCAAGACTTTACAGGTTGGAAACCCAGAAAAAGAAAAGAATGGATAGAAACGAACTATTTTGAGCCTGTTCCCGAAAGCGTGTACAAGACGTATGATGAGATGCGTTTGAGTTTAGTAGATGAAGTGGAGCAGCGCATTAAAGACGCTATGGCAGAGTCACAAACGGAAACAATCCTGAAACGTTTACAGCCAATCGATGTTGAACTCATGCAAATCACAACGCAACGAGGACAACTGAGCTACGATTACCTGTATGATACACTTCCAGAGAAATATAGAGAAGCCCTCATTAGATGCAAGGCTAGAAACCTTTTGATTCCTGTGAGACATGGAAAGAAATATTGGTATGACCTCACGGACTTAGGATTAGAGATACTGAAACAAAGCCAGAAAGCAGAAAAACCCGTGAAAAACGAAGTCGTAGAGTTAATTAATAAAAAATAAAACAAAACCAAAATAGGTTCCTTTTGAACCGAAAAGCCTTTATAATACAGTAACTTGTTATTGTATTACAAAACGATTAAGGTGTGAGTAAAATACCGCAGCCAGAATGGTTAGTTGGTCTTAAAAGGCGAACTTTGAAAGACAAAGGTCGCAGATATGAACCCGAAGAAATCTATAAGATGATAACCGAGAAAACATGGCCCTACAAAAAAAAACAGGACTTCTACCACACAAGAGACCGAGCACTTCTAAGTCTGCTTTATCTCTCTTGTGGGCGTGTTGGAGAAGTGCTACGCTTACAGAAAAGTCAGTTCGTAGAACAAGAAAGTTTTCTTGTGATTCTAAATTATCAAGTTGAGAAAACAGGTCTATTTCGAGATGAGTGGCCTCTTCCCAAGTCAGGCCGTTTGGCTCCGCTCTCGCAACTTGTTGAAGCATACTTGCCACAAGTCACAGACAGATTGTTTGGGTTCAAACGTCAACGAGCACATTGGATTTGCAAGTACATAACGAAGATGTGGCCCCACTGGTTCCGTGCTATGGGGGAAGCCTATTACATGCAAATAGTCAGGGACCCGTTCAAACTTGCTGTTGGACTCAAGCTTGTTGATCCTAAAACTTTGATGGAGTATATTCCGTTTGAATGGCAGGATTATAGAGAGCAACTTTTACGATAGAAATGGAGTGTAAAACTTGGCATCTCATAAGGGACGTATAGGGAAAGAAGTTCTTGAAGACTTATACTTAAAACAACGCTTACCGTTTAAAGAAATAGCTAAGAAAATGTGTAGGTCTAGACAAAATATCTGCAGATATTTGCGTTTTTATAAGATTCCTAAAAGGGGAAGGGCTAGGCGAATCTCCAAACCCGATTTGGAAGACTTGTATGTAAAACAGAAGTTGCCACTTAGGAAGATTTGCAAGTTGTGTAACCGTTCTATAGAAGCTATCCGTCATGATTTAACTTTTTATGGTATTGCATGTAGAACATGGCATGGAGGCGGGAAAGGACGGGGACCTCCAGTTCCACGGTTACCTAAAGAAGTTTTAGTGGATTTATATTTAAAACAAAAGAAGTCAGCACCAGAAATAGGCGAAGAAACTGGAAGAACAAAACGTGTCATTCTCCTCAATTTAGCCGAATACGGGATTCCCATGCGGTCTACTGCAGAGTCACGGAAAAACGGCCTTATGAATGGGCGTATTCAACCTCTTCATGGTGAGAGTCATCCTTTTTGGCTTGGCGGCATTTCTTTTGAGCCATACTCACCAATTTTTAATGAGAGGTTAAAAGAGAAAGTTCGGAGAAGAGACGGTTATGTTTGCCAGAAATGTGGGGTGACACAAGAAGAGTCATTAGAAAAATTCCATAAAAAACTGTTTATTCATCATATTAACTATAATAAAGATGATTGTAATTTGTCCAATTTGACTTCGTTATGTTGTCAATGTAGTAGTGATGTTAATTTCAACCGAGAATATTGGATTAGGTATTTTTCCCAAAAAATAATTCCTCTTTTGACTGATAGGGTGGAGTGAGTGAATATGGTGAAGATTCAAGCTTACAAAGCTGTTTCACGAAAAATAGTTGTGGTTAGAGAGCATGAAAGAAAAAGGTGAGGCAAAGTTGAGTGAAAACTCGCCAGATTTGCCTACTCTTTCCATGAGAGTGTGAAAGAACATAGCAAACCAAAAAAGACTAGCTAGTTCAAGTAAGTTTTCAGCATTTCCAGAAGCCGCGAATCATCATTGAGCATGGCCACGATTATTTCGAGGCGCAGTTTTCTTAAATCTTCAGTTTTCATACAACCACCACAAAATATATATAGGTATAGAAACTTATAGGTGTTTCTAAAGGTCGACACCAAACATGAAAGATGATGAAACAACCACAATAGCGATTCTTCAATCAACGAAGGAAGCGTTAGAGAAGCTCAAAATTCATCCTAACCAAAGCTACGATGAACTGTTGCGGGAAATTTTAAAGAAACTCAAAGAAGAAAAGAAGGCAAAAACATGACAAAGAAACCACATGAGATTTTAAACGAAATTATAATCAACCAAGATAATTGGTCTATCGAAGCGTATAGGTCAATTCTTCATGTTGTAGAAGGAATTATTGAAAAGAAGGGGCGGGCTTAAGCATGGGTAAAATAAAATGTGCGTTTTGCGGCGATGTCTTAGGCGAAGTTAATGGAGAGGATATTTGGGCGGTTCCTTCTTGATGTCCAAACTTAAAGAAAAAACTTGCAGTGATAAATGGAGAGTTACTATCATTGGTGTATGACAAGAGGGAAAAGCATGACAGAATCTAACATTACATCCACAATTTTAGCTTTGTTTTTTCGTCAAAAATCCTCTGCAAATTTACTCCTACTGCTTCAATCATCACTAGTTCTGCTGTTGCGCCAACATGGGAACCCTTCATTAAGTGACCGCCGAAAGCCTC
>Ga0315296_10000406_pt1 | contig 39594 bp, 41 predicted proteins | sample YL17G14_18_MG_FD_203921 | JGI IMG/M metagenome (GOLD analysis project Ga0315296, IMG submission 203921) | Sediment microbial communities from Yellowstone Lake, YNP, Wyoming, USA - YL17G14_18 | ecosystem: Environmental > Aquatic > Freshwater > Lake > Sediment | place: USA: Wyoming | collected... | reverse complement strand
ATCTATATCACTTTGTGGAAATTCTTCACTTGTAAGATAAATAACACCAATAGGTGTTTCTACTAATACTTTCAAAAGAAGCCCTCGATAACTTGTACAATTTGTAAAATCAACCAAAGAACATTTCTCTTTTAAAATTTTTTGTAATTCCTCTAATGTATCCGGATGTAAATAAAGGTATTTAGGCCTTTCTCCAGTCGCTTCAATAAACTTTTCTATTGCTTCCTCTAATTTATCTAACATATAAGTATCCATTTTTCTCCTTTACTTAAAATACAATCGCTAAACAAAACATTAACTTTATTTCTTTTCTTCTTTTGGATATAATCCTTTTTCTCGAAGGCGCTGTAATAAGTTTTCAAATGGTCTATAAGTATGGCCTTGTAGTCTTTTTTCTTTCTTTTCAAACCTTTTATCTTTATTCATTTCTTACTCACTTTATTTCTTTAAGATGATTAAACATAGATTGAGGAATCGATAAGTAAACACCATCTACAATATTTTTAACAACATCAATAACCTTATTTGCTTGCAGTAAAGTATAAGTTGTAAAATCTTTATCCGAAATCTCTTTAAATGTATTTAAATAATCTTCAGGAATAACAACACCAGGAATTTTTGATAAATTATCTAAATGATTTTTAGATTTTGGAATCATTATACCTAATAACACAGGTAAATTATATGGTTCTATTTCTTTTAAAAATTTTAATGCTTGACTTATAGTAAATACAGGTTGCGTTTGAAGGTAATCAGCACCAGCATCTATTTTACTTTGTAAATATTTGTGATCTATATTATTCGGATCTACGGCAACACCAACCAAAATATTATAAGACTTTACTAACTTAATTACATCAACTATACACGCCCCACTCCAAAATCCTTTACTATGAGGATCCCCAGATAAAACAAGTATTATATTTACACCAATTGATGCTGCCTGAAGCATATCAGATCTTATTATAACTTCAGATCTCCCAGAAAGAGGATAATGAACAATTACTTTAAAGCCTTCGGATATCAAATATTGTGCAGTATAAAGAGCTGGTAATTTAGGTTTTCCCATTGGATTAGAAACAACACTAATAGTATCAATACCTACTTCTTTAAGTATTTTAATATGTTGAGATAGTTCTTTTAAATTTCCACTACCCGGAGGAATAATTTCAACAACTTTTGTAAAATTTGAAAACAATTTCATATTTGCCTCATTACTTCTAAATATTGGTTAACTCTAGTGGTAATTGTATGATTTTTCATTACTTCTTCCTGACCACATTTTGCTATTTGTTCTCTTTCATCGTCATGTTCTAAATAATATATAACTTTAAATTTTAAATCTTCAATTGTTCCATCATAAGTTACTAAATGTTTCCCAGGAATAAAAAACTTTTCAAGATTATCCATAGGAGGACAAATGAAAAAACATCCACAACCCATTGCTTTAAAAATTCTATCCGAAATTTTCCAACCCATATTATCTTTTATTACATGAAGAGTATCAAATGTTATTTTAGATTGCCTATAAACATTAGTCATTTCAGAACCATAAAGACATTGGTCGGAAGAATTTTCAGATATATTTCCAATAACCTTAACTTTACAAAAATCTTTTAAAGTATTAATACATTCCTCTCTCCTAAAAATGTTACGGCCTCTTTGCGAATTGCCTATAAAACAAATGTCATAAATTTCATAATTAGTATCTAACCTTTCAATTAAAGGTTTATAATATGTTTGATCATAATATTGGGGCAAAAACACTGCATTTTTTGCATAATCTTTTAATATTTCTGCCATTCCTTCAACTGATGTTATAATTAAATCAAATACTCCTTTATATCTACCCCAATATCCTAAATCATTTTTTGGTTTATAAGCATCAGCATTCCATAAAACTAACTTAAATCCCAATTGTGATATTTTTTCAAAAAACTCTCTTGGTTCAACTCCTGCTCCAGTTACAAATACATAATCTGGATTAAATAATTTTACTGATTCAACCATATGAGTTTCATAGTTATATTTGGCAGTACCAGGAGGCAAAGGATGTTCATAGGGTAAACATCTTTCTGGCTCAATTAAACATTTAACTAAAACTTCATAGCCCAAATCTTTCATTTCCCGAGCAATCAAAAGACCATTTTGATAAGGCAAATTACAATAAACAAATGTTACTATTTTCAAAAATCACCCCCATCAATCACTTTTTGAAAAACATCTAAATACTGGGATTTTAAAACATTCCAAGAAAATTTATTCTCAATAATTTCTCTATTCCTTTTAGATACTTCTTTTAAATCAATGTTCATTACAAAATTTATCTTAAAAACGAAATCATCTAAATCTGGTTCATAAACAACCTTTTCTTCACCAAAATGTGAATTATTTTTAACTTTTATAAGAAATTTTTTATCTTCAACAACTTCATTCATTGGAGGAGCATCAGTTGTTATAACAGGAAAACCACAAGCCATTGCTTCATATATAGGAAGGCCATTTCCTTCAAAATGTGATGGTGCTAAATAAATATCTCCTTCTTTATAAAGATCCATTATTTCAGGTTTTTCACCTACTCTTAAATCAACACCCTCAAGGCAGCCATATTTTTCAAGAGGAACTTGAGAATTTATAATTAACTTCACCTTCTCTTTATCTAACTTTTGAAAAGCTCTTAAAACTAAATCAGTACCTTTTCTTTTAAAATCTACATAACCAGCATTATGTAATAATACTTTGTTTTCCCCTCTTTGAATAAATTTAAAATAATCTGTATCAATAGGATAAGGTAAATAATAACATTTCCATCCTTTAGATTTTATTATATTATAACTCCACTTATTAACACAAAGCCACAAATCTACAAAATCTTTATACTTTTCAAGAATAGGTGTTCTTACACTATCTAACATAGGAATATAAACAATTTTAATTCCTTTTTCTTTTAAAATTTTTAAATAATCCCAACAAAAAGGATATTCTATTATCAAAACAACATCTAAACCAAAATTTATAAATTTTTCTAAAGCTTCTTTACTCAGATTTTCTTTTGAAGTTATTACAAAACTACATCTTAAATCATTTAAATTAGTGCCTTTTGCTTCCCATCTTATAACAAGTTGACTATTAATTTCAAGATGTTTCCTAAAAAATTTTAACATTACTCCTAAACCAGAGTTATTAGCATATCCTATTGTGCCTATTCTCATAATTTTAGTTTTTTCTTAATAATTGAAAGGTATCTACCAACACTTTTATCAATAGTATATTTATCAAAAATTTCTTTTTGCCCTTTTAATGCTATCTTTTCTCTCGCATCTTCGTGTTTTAAATAATAATCAATTTTCTCTAACATTTCTTCTTTAGTATGAAAAACATCAAGATGTTTTTTAAGAATAAAAAGCTCTTCAATTCCTGGAATATATTCAGTTAAAAGAAAACATCCACATCCCATAACCTGATACATTCTAACAGAAAATTGTAGGTTGTAATTTAATTCTCCTCCAGAAATCATATTCAAACCTATTTTAGATTTCTTATAACAATCTGCTATAAATTTTCCATCATAATTAATAACACTTCCTAAAGAACTAAATCCCCATCCAACAATTATTGTTCTATATCCCTTTTTAACTATTTCTTTAAGGTATTCTTCTCTTTGTAGAGAACAAGGCGTTTTATTACCTACAAAAATAACATCATCTGCTTTTGCTAAAATATTATCTGATTTATAATAAGTATGATCAAAAAAATGAGGACTCCAAACAACTTTATCTGTATAAGGTTTTGCAATCTCAATATGCCCTTTCATTGTAGTTATAAATAAATCAATAATATCAAACGCTTCTAAAAATAAATGTTTTGAATTTTTTTGATTAAGCCAATAAGCATCTGGATGCCATATTACAATTTTTGCTCCCAAACTTTTTAAACATTTAATAATATCAAAGCCTCGATTTATTCCTCCAGTCTGAAATACAAAATCAGGTTTAAATTCTAAATAAAGAATTCTAATTTGTTCTGCTGATTGATCAAAAAATCCAATAACAATTTCATGCCCTTGTCTTTTTAACTCTTCTACAATTCTAATACCATCCTGATATTCATTCAAACCATTGCAAGTTTTAAAAGGAAACCTTTTTACAATCACTAATATCTTCATAAATATACTCTCTTTTTAATTACATCTAAATATTGATTTACACGGGCATCAATGTCATGTTTTTCCATTACCTCTTGATATCCTTGTATAGCTATTTTTTCTCTAATCTTTGGATGTTCCAAATAATAATCAATTTTTTCTATCATTTCTTCTTTAGTATGGAAAACATCGAGGTGAACTCCAGGAATAAACATTGTTTCAATATTAGGAATGTATTCAGTTAAAAGGAAACATCCACTTCCCATAACTTGATACACTCTAACTGAAAATTGTAAATCACAATTAAATATACCTCCAGAAACTATATTTAATCCTATTTTAGAACTTTTATATGCTTTCGCAATATGCTCTCCATTCCAATCTGCTTTAGTTTCTTCATCATTAATAGTAAAACCATGCCCGACAACTTTTAACTTATACTTTTTCTCAAGCTCTTTTAAATATTCTTCTCTTTGAGGAGATGCTTCAGTTTTTCCTCCAATAAAACAAATGCCATTTTCTTGCTTAATATTCTTATTTGTTTTAAAAAAAGTTGAATCAAAATAGTGAGGAGCCCAAACTACCTTATCAGTATAAGATTTTGAAACTTCAACATGACCTCTCATTGTAACTAAAAACAAATCAAACACGTTAAAAGCATCTAAAAAATAAGATCTGGAAGGTTCTCTAAATAACCAATAAGCATCAGGATACCACATTACTAATTTTGCACCTAAATCTTTTAAACTATTTTGAACTCCAAGGTTACCTTTTGAATGTCCCATTCCTGTTTGAAATACAAAATCAGGCTGAAATTTTCTATATCTTGATATATAATCTTCTATTGATTTTCCAAAAGAAGCAGTATGAGTTTCATGACCCAATCGAGATAACGACTCTTGTATTCGTATTCCATCAGAAAAAGAATTTTTAGTTTCTATGATTAACATTATTTTCATATTTACATACCTTCTACAAAAGGATCTACATCTCTCCATAAGAGTAAAATACATGGCCAATCTTTAGTTTTATTCATTAATTGTTTACTAGATCTTAAATCAATTATACCATCCTTACATATTCTACCATATGAAAAACCTAATTTTTCAACTAAATTAAAAAATTGTAATTCAGTAAAACCAGCTAATTCGTAATGACGATTACTGAGTTCACACACCATTACTAATTTAGAACTGCGATTAATAAGATTTTGAAGTCCTTCAATTACCCCAACCTCAGCACCATCTACAACAATTTTAATAAAATCTGCTTTCTCAACATTTTGTAAAATATCATCTCCAACAGCTACTTCTAAATCTAATTCTTTTTTATTTTTATAATAAGAAACTCCAGTCTTATTATGTAATCCAAAATTAAAAGGTTTAATATTTTTATATAATTCTGAATTCTTTACAAGAACCTCATAAGTACCGAAAAATGGTTCAAAAGCATAAATAATTCCTGTTTCTCCTATTTTTTGAGAAGCCATTACAGAATATATTCCTACATTTGCACCAACATCAATACAAGTCATTCCTGGTTTTAAATATTTACCTACAACATCAAGTTTTTCATTTTCATAAGTACCTAACTTAATACATTTGCTAACAAAATAATCACTACCCACTCTAACTTTTTCATCTTTTTTGGCTTCATCATCTTTATCAAGAAGCCACATTTTTCCTACAAAAGTATCAACTAATTCCATTATTATTCTCCTTACGGTTTTTGTAAAACTACTCCTACAGGCATGCATCTCGACACATACATTGGATATGTTTTACAAAATTTTGAAAAAAGAGTATCAAAATTATCAAAATTATCTTTATCATTTAATAATTTTAAACCAGTATCTTCAATTAATTCTTTAATTTTGTCTGGAGTATAACATGTAATAATTGGATCCGCAGGACTTCCATACCATGTCTTAAACTCTTTGTAAGCTTCTAAAGTAAAAACAATTCTACCCCCAGGTTTTAAAATTCTATCTAATTCTTTAAATATAATTTTTGCATCTTCTATTGGATTATGCTCTAAAGAACTACAAGAAACAATATGATCAAAAAAATTACTTTCAAAATTTGTACATTTTAAATTTTGACAAGAAAATCTCAGGTCTACATCAAATTGTTTTTCTTTTTCTTTTGACCACTCTTCAATATGACTACCTCTTCTATCTACAGTATATAATTCATAACGTTTTGCTAAAAAAATTTGAAAAACTCCTCTACCACATCCAGCATCCAAAATTTTATCTTTTGGAAGAAATGCAGCCTCTGGTATTGCTTTTACTGGAAGATGCCAGTATATCCAAGGATAGTCTAACATATATTGGCTTATAGCAAGGCTTTCTTCAGCTTCTTTAATGCTATGGCTTGTTCTACATATTTCAATCAATTCCTCATTTACTCTTTGATATTCAAATGTATTTTTCAAATCAATATCTAATAATTCTATCATTATTTTACTCCTCTTATTTATTTTGTTTTTGAAAAAATTACTCCTAAAGGAATAAATTCCCTACTTTTACATACCGAATATTCATTAAATATATCTACAATAATTTCTTCAATTTGATTAAAATTATTACCAGAATTAAACAAATATAAATTTGTATTTTCAATTAATTCTTTTATTTCTTTTTCAGTATAACAAGTTATAATAGGATCTCTAACAGATGGATAAATAACTTTAAATTTTTTCCAAGCAACCAAAGTAAAAATAATTAATCCCCCAGGCTTCAAAATTCTATCCATTTCTTTAAATATTAATTTAACATCCTCAAAAGAATTATGTTCTAATGAACTACATGAAACTATATAATCAAAAAAATTATCTTCATAATTAGTATTTTTTAAATTTTCTTCTTTAAAATTAATTTTTATATTAAATTGTTTTTCTCTTTTTACTATCCAAGAATTATAGATTTCTTTTCTCTTATCACAATTATAAACTTCTGCTCCTTCCAAAGCTAAATATAATTGAAGCGTTCCTATTCCTCCTCCAGCATCCAAAATTCTCTTTCCTGAAATTTCTGGTAAATGAATTATAATCCAAGGATAATCAAGCATATATGATGATATTGCTAATCCTTTTTTACCTTGCAATTTAGTTACTTGTGTATAAATATTAAGTAATTTTTTACTTATTTCTTGATATTCTTTTCTATTTTTAATGTTAGAGTTTAATAACTCAATCATTATTCTCCTCCATATACTTTATTTACAATTTCAATCAAATTTTCCGAAACATAATCAATTTCAGACATTGTTATTTCTGTTGCAGTAGGGATATAAAATCCTGTTTCCATATATTCTTCAGCTTTTGGATATCTTTGTCCTTTAAATTTTTCATAATAAACTGGCTGAAGATGCATTGGAACAAAAAAAGGTCTTGTTTGAATTCCTTTATCCGCTAACATCTTTCTTACTAAATTTTTCTTTCTACCATCTCTAGGAGATAAAATCACCTCAAACATCCAACAAACTGGACATACATCTGACTCTGGAGGATAGTTTGGTATTACTATGTGCTTTTCTCCTTGAAAATTTCTAATATATGAATTCCTTGTTATCTTCCTTCTCTCTATTATTTCATCTAATCTTACTAATTGAGCCCTTCCCAAAGCTGCCTGAAGAGCAGTTAATCTATAATTAAATCCAACAAGTCTATGATAATAATGTCTTTCAGAACCAAAAGCATGATTTATTAAAGTTCTAACACGATTAGCAACATCAGCATCATTTGTTGTAATCATTCCTCCTTCCCCGCATGAGACTAATTTCGATGCGTGTAAAGAATATGCAGCAATATCTCCTATTCCTCCAACTATCTTACCTTTATAAGATGCGCAATGACCTTCAGCAGCATCTTCAACTACAAGGAGATTATAGTTATTTGCAATTTCTAAGATTTTTTCCATCTTACAAGGATACCCAGAAATATGAACTGGAATAATTGCTTTTGTTTTTTTAGTAACTTTATTTTCAATTTTATTCACATCAATATTTAAATGTTCATCAGCATCTACTAAAACTGGAGTAGCTCCACAATAAATTACTGTTGCAATAGTAGCTATAAAAGTATAAGCTGGAATAATAACTTCATCTCCAAGTCCTATACCAAAAGTTGTTAATGCTAAATGTAAAGCGCTAGTTCCATTAGAACAAGCTACTGCATAATTAACGTCCATCTTATCAGCAAATTCTTTTTCAAACTTTTTCACTTCTGGCCCTATGGAAGAAATCCATCCAGACTCTACTACATCATAAATGTATTTCTTTTCCAAACTACCAATAAAAGGTTCACAAACATAAATTTTAGCTTTCCCCATTGGTCTTTTATCTTTCAAAATTTCTTTAACTTCAGGTTCAATATCTGGAAAAACTAATCCAAGTTCTTTTTCAAATTCCATAGAAGCTTTTTCAGGCAATTTTAAAAGCATTTTTTCTTTCCTTTTATTTAATAGCCACAACACAAATATTAGTTTGAGAACAATGCCGACTATAAGGGGGTTTATTAATTTGTTTTATATTTTTAAATCCCGCTTCTGTCATAAACATAGAAAGATATTCAAAATCAAATGCTATGTATTTACGCATTCCTTCTTCATCCTTTCCAAAGAACCCCTGAACTAATCTTCCCATTGGAAGTATTCCATCAATAACTGGAATTTTTCCAGCAAGATATTGTTGCATAATAGGAACCATATTATCTACTTCTATAATAATTTGACTTCCAGGTTTTAAAACACGATACCAATTTTTTAAAGCAATTGACACATTACTTCTTGAAAAAGTATGTAAACAATGAGATGCATAAATAAAATCCACAGAATTATTTTCAAAAGATTTCAAATAAATAATATCTTCAATCTGAACACCTTCAAAAGGGACAAGGTCAATGTTTATAAACCCAGGAAGAATTGTTTTATGACAACCAAGATTTAGTTTTATTTCCATTCTTTTTTTTCTTTAAATATTAATTTCAATCAAAAAAGCACGTTTTCCAGTTGGAATATCTATTTTCTTTGCTATTATACGTTTAATTTTATAAGGCTTATTAATAAATTCAAAATCTTTTTCTAAGAAAAAGTGTTTATGATCTGGGCTCCAAAAACTGCCCAAAACTAGAGTAGTTAAAACAACTTTATGTTTAGCTAATTTTATCATATTAAAAATAGCCTTTTTATAATCCACAATATGTTCAACAACCTCAAGGGCAACCACAACATCATACGATTTTGATAAATTAACATTAAGTATATCTTGAAGATAAAAAGTATAATCATAATTTTTCTCTTTACAAACTTCCTTCATTGTTACTAAATCATCTTCTTTAATATCCAACATTTCAACTTTTTTCCCTCGACTTAATAAATATAAAGAAAAATCTCAAAGTCCTGGGCCAACCTCTAAAAAAGTATCAAATGGATTTATAATTTCAAGAACTCTTTGATGTAATTCACTTAAAGGGGCTTGTCCATATTCATCCCACCCTTCTTCAAAAGGTTTTTCTAACATTGCATATAAACAATCTTTAGTAGAATATTTTATCATTTTATAATCTTTTCTAAAATAGTAAGAATTTGTTGAGCTACTACATTAGGGGCAGCATTATTTTTTATCCATTCGTGTCCTTCTGTAGCAAAGGCTACCGCCTCTTCGTAGTTACTATAAATCCACTTTATCTTATCCCCCATTGCTTGCCAATATCCTGGTTCTATATAATATGAATATGATCCTTCAGTAACTCTTTGAACAGGATAATCAAATATAATTGAAGGTTTCTTACAATATAATGCTTCTGTCGAAGGAGTACCAGCAGCAGTGTCCCACATTTGAGTAAAAATATGAAGTTTACATTTCTTCATCAATTCTGCTTTTTTCTTATCCTGAATATATCCTAAAAACTCCACATCTGCTCCTAAATCTTTTGTAAGTTTTTCTAATTCTCCTCTTAAACCCCCATCAGAAGCAATTACTAACTTCTTACCCGCGTAATGGCAAGCTCTAATTGCAAGATCAACTCTTTTCATAGGAGCTAATCTACTAACCATAAAAATAAAATTTTCTGTTTCTTGCCCAGGAATTAAATCAAAAAGTTCTATATCCGTTGGATAAAAATTACAAAAACAATCCTTTCTTCCAATTAATTTTTTAACCTGTTCTGGAATAACTGGATTTATTCCAGTTAAATAATTAATTTTTTTATAAGCTTCTAAAAAAGGTCTTTGAATTATACAAAGGCGTTGATATTCTTGAGGAGAAATATATTCTAAATTTGAGCCTTCAGCAATATCAAGAATTTGTTGTAAAGCAGGAATTTTATATCTTTCTTGGTATTTAAAAGTTTCTATAGAACTTCCTTGCTGAGTTCCAAAAATTACATTAAACTTTTCGCTTTGCCAAATATTTTCAAATTCACTCCAAGTATAAAAACGAATATTATTTTTAGTAAATTCATCATCATTAGTTCTATCCGAAACAGCATTGCTATACTGCGGATTAATGAAAACAACATTATGCCCTTGTTTTGAAAAATAAATTGAATACTTGTTTAACTGTACAATATTCCCTGATGAAATTACTAATATTTTCATTTTATTTTCCATTCAACACCTCTTCATAAACTTTAGAATATTGTCTACCAATTGTTTCATATGAAAAATATTTTTCAATCCATTTTCTAGCTCTATTTTCAAGATCATATGAAAAATCATAATCTTTAATAATTTTTATAAGATCATTTCCAAGAGTTTCCTCAGATGAACTTAATACAGGAATATGTTCCCCAATTTTTCCATCAGAAAGTTCCATACACCTTTTTTCACTAACATAAGTAACTACAGGAATTCTCATAGCCATTGCCTCAAGACTAGACCTGCCAATATAACCAACAATCTTACTAATCTTAATTCCATGATAATAACAACTTGAAGTGCTAAGACGCTCCAAAAATTCCTTATGAGAAATTGCTTTAGATGCATTATCCCAACATATTTCTTTTTTTCCTAAAATATGTTTTTCAAATAACTCTCTATCTTCTTGGGAAGTTCTAAATGCAAATCCAAAATAAGTCGTAATTTTACCAGTCATTTTTATATAGCTTGGAATCAAAGATTTTGTATCTACAGCATGAGGAATAAATGTAGAATCTATTCCATCTTTAAATCTTAACATAGGATTTTGAACAACCAATTTCCATCCTTTAGATTTCATAATTGGATTTAATACTTTATGATCGTTTCTATATTCTGTTCCAGTCATTGTAACTACAATTGGTTTGTCTAAAGGAATTTCAATTCCTGACCAATCAGAATTTGTAGGAATATTATTCCACACATTAATAATATCAGCACTTCTTATTAAATCCATAACCAAATCATAATTTTCAAGTTTATTAGCAACTGCTCCAGGATGAGAATAACAATGGCATGGAATTATAATATCATGAGGAAAATCCCAAGGATGCTTACTAAGAGAGATATGCCTTGTATAGAACTCCTCAGAAACTGAATTTACTGCTTTTGAAACTTGACAACCAGATCCCGCATAATCACTTTGACATAAAATTACAACATTTTTCATTTCACCAATTCCTCTAAAATACCTTTAGCTATATTAAAATTTATTTTTAATACTTTTTGAGAAACATTATAACTTGCCTCACAAAGATCAGTATAAAGATCTGGAGAACTCAAAATTAAATCTATTCTCTTTTTTATTTCAACAGAATTATTTGGATTTTTAACTTTACATATTTCACTTAACATATACTCATAAGAATACCAATATACAGAAGGACTAACAATTACTGGTATTTTAAGTAACCCCAATTCTAATACAAAATAGCAAAAGCTTTCTGATAAAGATACTTGAAGACCTAATTTCATTCCTCGAAGTATATTATAATATTTTTCATTAGATACCCAATCAGACCAAATCCAATCTTGTTTAAAAAGAGATTTACTTAATTCAAACAATTCTGGTTTAGAACCAAAAGTATATAACCCTTCATCTTTATATTTTGAAGTTGCTACCGCTAAAGCCTGATTATAAAAATTTTTGTTTCCTCTATTTATTCCTCCACAGCATATTCCTCTTCTACTTTCAAATTGAGGTTCAGGTAATTTTTTATTAAACAATGGGGGAAGCCATTTAATTTTATCTCCCCAAATAGAACTTAAAGCATCTGCATCTGGTTTATGAAGTAAAAACAAATAATCTAAAATACCTTTGTTTACTTCTTGGATTTTTCCATTCAACAAATTCAATTCATTTGAAAATTCACACTGAAGAATTGGCGAGCAAAAAAGGAAACTTGTTTTATAATTAAAATCTTCTTTTCTTAAAGGGCTATAACCGAAACCGATAACTAATTTTGTATCAGGAGTTGGATTAAAGGTTTCAAATGTTTGAAGTTCAACTTCTGGAATTAAACTCAACCCCTCAAAACACGAAAAAGCTCCCCCAAAACCAAGACATTGTTTTGGTATAACTGCAATAATTTTAGGCATCTATTTTCCTATATAAGGTTTTAAATATTGAACAATTCTTTCTGTATTATTTAAAATATCGTTTTCCCAAAATCTTAATAAAATAAAATTACTTTCTTTTGCTATTTGCTTATGTTTCTCTTCTCTTTGTTTATTTTTTATTTGAACAAAATTTAATTTTTCAAATTTTTTAGGATTCCCATGCCAATAGTCTCCATCAACTTCAATGAGAATGTTAGTATTTGAAAGATGAAAGTCAAAAAGATGATTTCCTAATCGAAATTGATGTTCAAAAGGAATACCTAAAGAATTTAATATTTCTTTCATTTTTAATTCAGGTTTAGTATCTTTATAAGGGCCTTTATAATTTTTCATTTTAAATAAAACTGATTCTCGCATTTTTTGTTTTGCCTCTTCAGAATTAATAAAACCCAAAGTTTCTTTTCTTTTTAAACGAGCTTTACTTAACTTTTGTTTTGTTTCATCAGAACGAAGTTTACTATATTTAGCTACTCTTTCATCTGTTTCTTTTGTTAGATCTTTATTCCAAGCCTGCTTACCATACATAGGATTATTTTTACCAGATTGATTTCTTCCATACATAGGATTCTTATCACCTTTATTAGCACAACTATAACATCTAATAGATTTTCTATCAATTTCTTTCCCGCAATCAATACAATATAAAGGATATTTTCCAGACCAAAGAGGATTTAATTCTCCTTTTTTTGCACAAGAAGAACAACGTTTTCCAAATCCTTTAATTTCTTTTTCACAATCTATACACTTATTCATTATAATACCTTCTCAATTTCCTTTAAATATTCCCGAACTCTAATATTAATTGTATGGTCTTCTAAAACTCTCTGTTGACCACTTCTTGCTATTTGTTCTCTTTCATCTTCATGCTCCAAGTAGTAATCAATCTTATCATATAAATCTTTTTCACCATCAAATACTACTAAATGTTTTCCATTATCAAATAATTGATTTAAATCTATAATATTTTGAGTTAAACAAAACGATCCACAGCCTAAAATCTTATATATACGATCAGACATTTGAAGAGAACAAGGATTTAGCACTGTAATAAAATTCAAAGCAATTTTTGAATTCCTATATATATTTGCAATTTCTTTAGTTTCCACAGCAATACTTGGAACATTAAATCCTCTTCCAACAACTTTTATTTTATATTTTTCATACAACTTAGGAATACACTCATTCCGATCTGGAGAAATACCCCCGTTATTATTTCCGATAAAACATATATTATATATTTCACATTTTGGATCCAATCTTTCAATATTTGGTTTATAATAAGTTTGATCATAATATTGAGGTCCCCAAACAACTTTTTTAGCAAAACCTTCAAGTTGAGGAACAATTCCTTTTACTGCAACTAAAATTAAATCAAACTTTCCTTTTACCTGTTTAAAAAACTCAGTATCTGGAGAAAAGGTAGGCCCATACGCATCTGGATACCATAAAACTAATTTATGTCCTAATTGTTTTAAAGGCAATAAATGTTGAGGAGAAGCAGTTCGTCCACCACATTGTAAAACGAAATTAGGTTTATATTGTTCTACACTTTTAACAATTTCAGAAGAAGGAGCACCGACTGGGAAAGTAAAAACTTCATGTCCTTCTTCTCTAAAAACTCTCGCCATAAGCAAACCATTCTGATTTGTCGAGTGTAAAGGAGCTAAAATAAATATTTTCATTTTAATCCTCAATAAGGATAAATTTTCGAAATCTTTTTTGCTTGAACACCTAAATCATAAAAATATGCATTAGATCTTGGATCTCTTCCACCAATTTCAAAACCAGCACTTTCAACCAGGTCATCTAATCTTTTTCTGTCAAATGTTAATCGATGAACATTCTCTCCATACTCTTGATTTCCAAATAGTAATCTACTAAATTCTGCACAAGGTATTTTACCTTCTATATAATCTTTAGCAATTTTTTCAGCATCAGGACAATAAATTCTCAATACCCCTTCTGATTTCAAAATTCTATACCACTCTGCTAATGTTTTTATTATTTTATTTGGATGAATATGCTCTATTGTATGAGATATTCTAATTTCATCTACTGAGTCATCTTTAAACATTGGTAAGTCTGTAATATCATGTATAATATCAACTCCCGGAAGATTCCTTATATCAATATTAGTAAAACCTATTAATATAGGAGATCCAGGACCTCCTTCATACTTTTCTGCTCCTCCTAAATTTAATTTCAACATATTTTTCCCAAAACTTCAATTTCTTTTAAATCTTTTATAACAATCAATTTTAAATCTTTATATCCATATTCATTTAACAATTTTCTTCTTTTTGTATAATACTGTTTATCAGTTAATTTAAAATCAAATGAATGAAATTCAACTACAATTTTATCATTTATTAAAAAATCAAACCTATTTAAAAAATTATGTTTAACTTTAAAACCTAATTCTTTTAGTTTTATATAACAATCTTTTTCTGATAAAGAAGGGAAAAATTCATTGTCATAATAACATTTCTTACCATGACTATTTCTTAATGAGCGTTGGATAGCTTCTGGAGTACTATATATAAAATTTTCTCTTTTTTTCAATGTATCACTAATTTTCTTTTTTGTTTTTTCAGAATGGGGAATATCTTTATTCCAAGAAGATATGCCTATATGAGATTTGCTCATATTTCTTTTCCATTCTTTAGAAAAAGGAGGACGTTTTTTACCTTTTCTTGACTTACTTATTTTTTCTCTAACTTCTGGTCTTTTTGCCGGATTATTTTCACCAACAAGTTTTCCTTTATTCTTTTTACTTATTTTCATTTTTGTTTTATTAGAATGATGTTCCCCATAAAAAGGATTTCTTACACCTTTGTGAGAACAAACAGCACATCTCTTAGCTAATCTACTAATTTCTTTTTCACAATCAATACAATAATTTTTCATATTATATTTTTTCTAAAAGCTTTACAACTTTATTATTATTATTTTCCATCACTGAAACTGCTATATTCTTTGATAAGATACACAAATCTTTATACAAAATAGAATCAAAATAAATTTTTTTGATCTTCTCTCCTATTAAAATAGGGTTATCAAGATTTTCAATAAAACAAAACTTTTTTAAAGTAGAATCTTCAACATACCAAGATATACTAGGACTAACAACTGAAGGAATACTCAACATTGCAAGTTCCCAAGTCGAATAATTAAAACTTTCGCTAAACGAAATCTGTATTCCCAATCTTACAGTATTCATTAAATCTAAAAGTTGTTGCCTTTGTAATCTTGGGTATAACGTAATATTCTTCATATCAAATAAATTTGCAAAAAATTGGCACATTTGAACTTTTTCTTGTCCTGTTATAACAAAAGGATCTTCAACGCTTGAATATTTTATTGCTCCAAACATTGTTGCTAAATTTTTATGTTTATCTGAAGTCCCAAAAAAACAAATACTTTTCCTATCTTCTACATTAAAACTATTTTTTGGTTGCAAATCCCATTGTAAAGCAGGAGGTAAATAAATAATTTTTTCATTTTTAAAAAGATAAGTTAGCCTTTCTGAAAGTAAAAATATATAATCAATATCTCCACTTTTTAACATATTCTTATATCTTAACAAAGCATCCAAATCCCCATTCAAACTTGAAGGAACCACATGAGCCTGAGCTAAAGGAGAACAAAAAAGAACTCCTATTTTCCTTCCTTTCTTCCTTAATCTCAATAAATCAATTTCTCCAATACCACAAGAAATAATCAAATCTCCATCTTGATCTTGGAGTTGTTCCCAAGGAATATGTTTAGTTTTCCCAGTAACTTCTAAATGTTTTAAGGCCCAATAAGCACCAGTATCTTGCCATGCTTGAGGGCAGGTTGTAATTATCATATTTTTTTACTATTTTAACTGCTCAAAGCAATTAGTTCACAAAGTTCGTCTATGTTTTCTCTTATTTTTCTAATTTCTTCTTTAATCAATCCCCTTATATCTGGTTCTTTATAGGGTAATCCTTCTGTATACAACTCAATTTCTTGAATATTAAGTTGCAATTTTGTTATTAACATCCCAAATTTAGATATCATTATTATCTCCTTTTGGTCCTTTATAATATGTCCCTATCTTTTTTCTATATGCTTTTACTCTCCTATATAAAACTTTTGAAAGTTCTTCTGCCTGTTCAGCATTTAACAAAATTTCATCGAAACTAAGTTCAGGTGTTTTCCATCCTTTAATATATTGCCAACATCTTTTTACCCTTTGCCACAAATTAGCAGGATCACTATATTGAATTTCAAAATAAAATACATCATCATTTTCATAAAATTTTTTATCTACACGAACAACCATTTTATCTTCACATCCGGCACACGAACAGTATAATTCAAGTAGATCATCATAATAAGGTTTTATGGTTTTCATAAAGTCTCCTAATTCAATTTATAACTTTTTCAAAAATTTGTTTCCATTTATAAATAAATCGTTCAGGGGGAAATACTTCTTTAACAAGTTGTTTTCCTCTTTGCCCAATTTTTTTTGCTCTCTCTGGATTTTCTAGTAACTCAATTATCTTTTTTCTTAAATCAGTAGCATTATTTGAAGTTAAAGCATTTATTCCATCTTTTAACAACAAATGCATTTCGCAACAATCTGTTGAAACTACGGGTGCACCAACTGCCATTGCCTCTAGCAAACTCATAGGAATGGGGGAGGCTGTGGCGGAATTAAAGTAAGCCCCAGCTTTTACTAATAGCTTTTTTATTTCATCATTGGGCATTAATCCTTTACAAGCCTCCCCTATATTTTCATTACTATAACCATAAACTCTAACATCTTTTAATCCCCAAGTTGAATTAACCCAAAGTAAATAACCACAACACCAATCTCTGTTTGGAAATTCGTTGCAAACAGTTATTATTGACTTTTCTCCTCCTTCATAATTTGGAAATTCATTTACATCTATTGCATGATAAATTACAGAATTTTTATCATCCTCTTTCATTCCCCAAGCTTGCATACTTGATTTTGTTATAAAAATAGTATGATCAATAAATTTCTCTCTGTTTTCTTTCCAAGTATTCACATTCCAATCGTTATATGGCCAAGTATGCTCTGTAAAAACTCTTGGAATTAATTGAAAACCTTCCTCATAAGAAGAAATAATAGTTGGATGACGATGAATAAGCATTAAATCAAAATCTTTTTGTTTATCTAAAGCTTCTTCTTTAGAAATCTCAAAAACATTATTGGGTTTTGATACTTGTTCATCCCAACAAACTTTATTATTCTCATCTATAATATGATAAAATTCAACTTCTAGAATAGAAGCTAAATTCTTCTGATATGTAGAATGGGCGAAATGGGATAAAATTTTTAACATTATTTATATATTCTCCAAAAACAAATTTAATCTCTCAGCACTTTCTGTCCAAGTCAATTTTCTATCTATAAGTTCTTGTCTTTGCTCCAATGCTTTTTCTTTAGCCATTTCATTCTTTTCAAATGAACGAACCATTACTCTCTCAAACTCTTGCCAGTCAGGAATTGTAATTTGTTGTGGCGGCTCGTAGACGTGTTGCCAGAAAAGTTCTCTACGTAATTGTTCCCATTTATAGTTTAAAATAACAGTTTTCTCTGGATTTAAATATGTATCAGGAGCAGTTCCTCCAGTTGTAATTATAGGTAACCCACTTGCTATTGCTTCTATAATAGGCATTCCAAAAGCTTCTCCTGAACTTGGCAAAATAAACACATCAGCATTATGATACAATTTACTCATATCTTCTGGTGTTAATGCCCCATGAACTAAATAAACTTTAGGCCCCTCCCCCAAACCTAATCCAGCGTGATTTCTTACAGCATTTATTTTTTCAATACATTGAATTTTATCAATAGTCCCAGCACCTTTTCCATATACTTTTAAAATTAAACCAACATCTTTATTAGTTCTAAATGTTTTAAGAAAAGATAAAATCATTTGAGATATATTTTTACGATCTCCAGGAGTCCATTGACCAATACTTAAAAAATTAAATTTTGTAGAAATTTCTTCTTTTGGAAGTAAAGGTTGTTTATCTAAAGTATACATATCAAAATCAACTCCAAATGGAATTGTAGTAATAGGAACCTTAACACCACTTTCCATAAATGTCTTTACATTAAAAGGTGTAGGAACTATACATCCATCTAAACGATTTAAAATATAAGCCCAAGTTGGAGTAATTTTATCAGTTTCCAGCATAGTAAATCCAAAATATTTTTTATAATTATGAGGCCATTGAAATTCAATAGGAATAGACATATGAATAAGAATACTTTCTTCAGGAGGGTATTCTTTTCTTCGTAGGAGATCAAGAATTTCACGATCTTCAGGAGATAATTCAATATCTCCAGCAGTTAACCATTGAAGATTTTGTAAAGCAATATCGTAGGAATCTTTGTATTTTTTATAAAAAGCTAAAATCAAACTTCTACTTACTGAACCATACCCTGAAAAATTATCTACAGTGGCTCTAAACACTACTTTCTTTTTATTCATCTATACTCTCCTTCTTCTATTTCTTTTCTAAAGACAATGAACATATCTAACTACAATTTTCTTTGGGCTAATTTTTATTAGTCCCTTTTTGTTTAATATTAATGTATTTCTAATTTCTATTCTACCCAAATCACGGTCAATTATTATATTAGATCTCATTTTAATTCCTTTCTTTTTATTTTGTTTCTGGAATTGTGGTAATTGTGTATTGAGGATATTTTTTCCAACTTACTACAGTTTCTTTCAAAACATTTTCAATATTTTCAACCATCTTCTCTGAAGAATAATTATCAACAATATGTTGTCTACATTTAGATGCCTTATCTTTTAACAATTCCTTATTAGAATAAGCTTCCTCTAAAGCTTCTAATACATCTTCATCCGATACAAATCTTTGATCAATATAAGGAACTTGTTGACTACCAAATTGACTAATAACTTTAGGTTTAACTAACCAACCATTTTCTTCTGTAATTATTCCACCAGATCCAGCGGTCTCTGCGGCTATACATGGCGTTCCACAAGCCATAGATTCAGCTAAAGGTAATCCAAAACCTTCTGCATATGCAATGTTTATACTTATATCAAACATATTATATAAATGAGTTAAAAAAGTATCATCCTGACCTCTTGGTTCACTCACCGCAACTGGAAGATCTGGATATAATGTATTTCGAAGATATAACAAATTAGTTCCTTCAGGATCAAAAGGACTTGAATGCAAAAACAATAAAACATCTTTTTTATCTTTTGCAAATTTTGAAAATATTCTATAAAGATCTAATATTCTTTTACGTAAAATATTTCTTCCTACATATCCAACTATAAATTTAAAATCTACAAGTTGAGGTTGATTTTTAAAAATCTCTTTTTTAAAATTAGAAACTGTTTCCTCTGGAAGAATTTTAAACACTTCAGTATTTACTCCCATAGGAGCATAAAAAATAGGGGTATCTTTATAATTATTGATTAGTAATTCATAAATAAATTTAGATCCGGCGGCAATTGCATCTGTAGAACGGTAAAATATAGTATTAAATTTAGGAAAAGGTTGATCATCCCATAAATGATAGAAAACTAAAGGGCAAGCATTACGAATTTCATTATCAATTTCAAAAACATGAGTTAAATGTCTTGGATCCGAATTTATAATCATTACATCTGGTTTATGTTCTTTTAAAACAAAACGGATATCATTAATGTTCGCATAATTATAAACAGAGTAAAGCACCATCCCATTCCAAGGATATGCTTTAAAAGGTCCTGGATTTATAGAACCTGCAAGTATAATAATTTGATGACCTTTTGCTCTTAAACCTGTTAACAAATCTTTTCCTACTTTACCATAACCAGTTGGAATTGTAGGGGAATCAGAAAGGTATAAAATCTTCACTAAAGCCTCCTTTGACTTTAATTAACTTTATTTTAAAAATACTCCATCACTATTAAATACAATTCAAAACCTCTATTTTAACAAAATTTTATGTTACATGAATGATAACACCACCAACAGAAGTAGAACCTCCTACAATTGTATAAATTCTAATAAAATACAAAGAAGTAACGGATAATGTAGATATAGGAAGAAGTAAATCATAAAAACCACTACCTGCTGGAAAACTTGTAGAAGTTGTAAGAACTACACTTTCTGTTAATGAATTAAGAATATCAACTTGAAGAGTTCCCGGAGCAACAGCAGTCAAAACATAAAATCTTACAGTCATAAGAGTACTATCTGCTGAATGTTTATATGCTATTTCAGCTTTCTTTCGTGTTCCACTATTATCAACCCAATACATAGGCCAAGCCATATTATTTAAAACAGTGCCTGCTTGACGATCTTTATTCCAAGCTTCATCAACTATTGGAATCGCAACTAATTGAGATCTTAATAACAAAAGAGGACGTTGATCTGCGCCTAAATAAGATAAACATATTCCTCCACTTTCATCACTAGGAGCAGAACCTTCTCTAAGAATTCTATAACTATCATATGCTCTAGTATAATGAAAGGCTCCACTATCATCATTTTCAGAAATACTATATTGCACATCATAATAAATATTTACATAATCTCCAGAACCACTTGCTGTTTTTGAAGGCCAAGCTGGATGATAGTAAGGATCAGTAGCAATACTACCACTTGCAGTTATACTATCTGGAACATATATTATTCTCCCATATTTATCAATAGCAATTCCTGAATTAACAACACTTCCACTAACTTGTAAATCATTATAGGATAAAGAAGGTATTGCAACTCCAGGCTGTTCTATAAGAGCAGCTAAAGTATCCCTAAATAATCTAATTTTTGAATATTCTATATTATTAAGATCCTGTTCAAAAACATTTTGATCTTCAAAAAATATACTTTTAAAACCATTGTAAGACATTATACCCTCCACAATCAAATAACATCAATAACCATCTCTGAAATCATAGCAACATCTGTTGGATTAACATTTGCTAAAGATACGGTAACATCATATAATACATTAGATAGTAAAGTTGTAGGTAAATTAATAGAAAAAGAATAACTTCCAGCACCCGCAAAATTATAAGTATCAAAAACAGTAGCAATTATAACCTTAACACTTCCGGGATCAGAAGCTGCAGAAGCCGTAAAATGAATATTCACTTGTGCTTCTCCATAATATCTAAAAGATGTTCTTGCTTTTAAAATAAGAACTCCCGTGTCTGGTCCTAAATCTCCAGATTGCCATGCAATAGCAGCAAAAGAATTATTAGCAACATCTGTTGCAACAATTGATTTTCTAAAAATTTCCCTTGCTGGTGTAGTAAATGTTTGTATAGCACATAATAAAAGAGGTCGAATATCATTAATACTTCCACTACTTGGTATATCTCCATCAGTATTAATAGGAAAACTTGCTAAACATAAACCACCACTATTTTCACTAGGTAAAACATTCTCAACAGAAATCCTATAACTATCATATTCCCTAGTATAAAAAGAGGTCCCTTCATCATTTGTTCCTGAAATACCCTGTTGAGTTGTATAATAAATATTTACATAATATGTAGTAAGTTCTTCCGGTAATTGATTATGAGCAATATTTTGCCTATCTGGCCATGCTGGATGGTAATAAGGATCAGTATAAATACTACCACTTGCAGCAGTAGAACTAGGAACATAAATTAATCTACCAAATTTATCAACAGCATATCCAGGATTAATAGTAAAATGTTTTGCATCAACATATTCTACTTTCAACGCAGACTCACTAAGAGAATGTATTGCTACTCCAGGTTGTATTATCATTGACTTAATAGAATTTCTAATAGTTTCAAGTTTTGTATATTCTATATTATTAAGATCTTGAGAATACATTAGTTGATCGTCAAAGAATTTACTTCCAGCACCTCTATAAAGATCAGTAATAGTTAATACCATTTTTCCTCCTCAATCTACATCAATAACAAGATCTCTTACATAAAAAGTTCCCGCATACGTAAAAGTTCGCATCCAAATTTCTACAGAATACAAAGTACTTGGAGTTAATCCAGAAACATCTAAAGAAAAATCACATATCTGAGAATTAACAATAACATTATAAGAACCCGAAGTCATTAAAATATGTCCTGGACTAGTATAAATATAAGCATAAACATATGCATTAGTTGAAGGTTGAGAATAACTTGGAACACAAAATCTAACATTCATTGCTGTTGATCCCGAACGATGTTGATAACTAATATCAGCTTTTGTTTGATTATATGCAGTTGCAGTTGCTGCCCAATAATTATTACTAGCCAACGCATTTGCTAAATTAGTAGCTATTCGGGACAATGCAAAAACTCTTCGAGAACTTGGAACAGAACCACTCGCAGCTACATTTGAATATACTTCCAAAAGAGGTCTCATATCAGTAATTTCGCTAAATCTAATATTACCACTATTATTTACTTCAAAACTACCTAAACATACTCCTAAACTTCCTGACCCAAAACTACTTGAAGTTCCAGCTTGAAAATCTTCACAAGCAATATAATAACTATCATAATCACGAGTATAATAAGATTCTCCTTCATCATCCGATTCAGTAATATCTTGTTGAGTGTTATAATAAATATTTACATAATATCTTGTAGAAACACTTGGCACTTTGCTATGAGGTAAATTTTCTCTATCAGGATATTTTGGATGATACTCTGGATCGTCAATAGTATTTCCATATTGAGAAACATCATTTGGAACATAAATTAATCTACCAAATTTATCTATTGCAAATCCTGGATTAACAGTAAAATGTTTAGAATCAACATATTCTACTTTCAAAGAGGAATCAGAAAGAGACTCGATAGCTACTCCAGGCTGTTTTATACAAGCAGCTAATGAATCTCGAATAGTTTTAAGTTTTGTATACTCAATGTTATCGAGATCTCTATGAATATAATTAACATATTGATCATTAAAAAATATACTTCCAGCACCTTCATATGATACCATTTTTTAACTCCTTTACAAAATAATAGATGTATAATATGGATCTGCAGAACCACTTTCATATGCTTTTACTGAAAACTGGTGTAATTTAAAACTATCAACAAACCAAGTAAATACATGCACTCTATATTGATAATATCTTTCAACGCTTCCTTTATAAATAACTTGCCCTGAATATACTTCTGACCAAGCACCAGCTGGAGGTAAAGCGTTAAATGATCTTGCTTCAACTCTAATTTGGCAATCATACCCTAAATCTGGAACCCAATCATAAGCCCAATCATAATCACTATAAATTAAATTAGATTCTGTAAGATCAATTATAGGACTTGTATAAATATTATTAACAATAGCCCCACTTGATTTTACAAAACCCCCAGTTCCAGGAACAGTCATTGTAGTTGAACCACTAAAAGCAGAATCAATAGTTGGAACTAAATTACCAACTGCTCCACAACTAACTTCAAATACACTTGGATCATAAAAAGAACCACTCGAACCAGAACTAAGTTGAGCTGTTGTTGTTACTGCAGAATAATAATTTTCATAATAAACTCTTAAATCAGTATGAGCAGGCTTTACATCTCTCAATGCCTTTTCAATAGCAGTTTGCCTATCTTTTTGAGGTTCAGGTAACCAAACAATAATATCTGCTGCAAACTTTCCTTCTAACTTATCATATAATCTTGTATTTTTCCCAAGCTTACTAAAAGTAACTACATAATTACTTCCTGAAGAAAAACTATGTGGAGGTGCAGTAATTGGATAATAAACTAATAAATAATCCCACCAAGAACCTCCGTAATAATTAGTAAGAATTTGAGTTAAATCAGCAGAACCTGATTCTAAAAGTAAAGCACCACTCCATTCATTTTTAAACCAATTTTTACCAGCATCTATAATATAATACGGACTAGTACTAGCAACAGAAACAACTCCTATCTCTGTTTTCAATTTCCAACGTGGTATTTGATAATATTCTTTTGTATCTGGAGTTATTAAAGTAAAAGCGTGCCCTACTCTTTTCATTGCATTAATAGTTCCTCCAGTCATTGCTGCTTGCATTAAAAAGTTTATTTCCTTTCGATAACTTGGAATAGATCCAGATCCATAATAACCAATTATATAAGAACCAGACGCATAAGAACCTGAAAGAGGAGTATATAAATCTTCATTAGCATTTTGGTAGAAAAACTTTCGTTGCCCAAAATATGTTCCAAAATTATCATAAAGCTTTTGAGTAGAAGCAGTATCAATACTTAAATCCTCATACACTTCTTCAAGATCAATACTTCCTGAAGCAAATTCATTCGCATACGTTCTGATAACTTTGTATAGATGAGTATCATCAGAAAAATATGCTGCATAGTATTTAGTTATTAAACCACGTAATTTTTTTATAAAAGAATTTAACGAGGTAGCCATTATTACTCCTTAACTTTTTACAGAAACAGTAACTACTCCAGCTTGGGCATAAGAATCCCAAGGAATTACTAAATTCCCATCTGCATCTTGTGTAATATTTCCAGTTGCTATATTTTCTTGAAACTTTGTAAGAGGAACTAAAACATCATCTACTCCTTCAACTGCAGCAATTATTGCTATAATATCTGACTGCTGAACTTCCTGGCCAATTAAATAACTATTTAGTTTTTCTGTTATTGCAGTTTGAACGCTTGTAGCTAAAGTTGAAGCATCATACCCAGCAAATAATTCAACAGTAGCAGTAACATCTATCCAGCGAACTTTTGCTTCCTTAACTAAAACATCTGCACCAACAATCTTTGCACTATCTCCATCAACTGCTGCCTGTAAAGTAGAAATTAATGCATTATATACATAAGTTATTATAATAGTTTCACCATCAGCAAGAATTGGTAAAAAGTAAAATTCATCATTACCACGAACCGACCCAGCATAAACACTAGAATCTTTTACAATAGTATAATGAGTTCCCTCAGTCAAATTTCCAGTAACACTTCCAACAGCAGAAAAACTTCCACTTACTGTATAAAGATGAACTGGTTGTGAATTAAAAGTATGATAATCTGCCCCAGCATAATAAATAAAAGTATCAATTGATTGATTAGAAACTCCACCTCTTACATAAATATCAACTGCACCAAAAGATGATCTTAATGTATACGCTTCCCCAGGACCTACAACTAAAGCATCTGTAACATTTTCATCCTTCATCACTTGTTCATAATAACCCGCCTTTGTTCCTACATTATTTCCTAATAAAACACTTTTTACTCGTAATGTTAAAGCTGAAATAGATTCTTCATCTTCTCCTGTAGTTATTGTAGCTTCATTAAAACATCCAGAAACATCTGCAACAGCAGTAACTAAAACACAAATAGCACCAGCATCAACATTAGCTTGGGATCCTCCAGCAACTGCTCTTATTGGAGCTTCTGCTTCCCACTGACCAGTATCAGGATTAAAACTTCCAGGATTTGATATAGTAACAGTTTGTAATGTAACAAACTGCTGAGCTCCTACTTCTGCTCCAGGTTTAGTGCTTATTGTAGTTCCTGCTGGAATAGTTGCAGTAGTTCCAGATCTATTATAAAAAGTTACGGTTCCTGTTGCTCGAACGGCTGCTTTTCTCTCCAGTTGTAAATTCTCTGCTAATTTTACTAAATCATCAGTAGATGCTAAATCAGGAGATTGAGCTTTCGAAGTTACATCTAATTCAGCATAAAAATTATCTAACTCATTTGCAACCGGATTAATTATAACATCTCTTGTAAAAGTTCCTTCTTTCGTATCCACACTTGGATGTAATCTTTTCAAAAAATTAATCATGCTTTGAACAATATTTGAAAAACTCTTTCTCGCCATAATTATCTCCTTTTATAAAGAAACACTGCCTTGTAATATTGCCATAGATCCTTCAATATTTGTTATTTTCACTTTAAAACCTAATTGCCTTGGATCTCCTTCAATTTCATAAATTTCAATATTTTCTATTTTATCAATCAATTCTTTCAAAGAAAATTTATATCCTCTCTCAATACCATCGCGTTGTAAATAACGTAATCTTAAAACAGCATCCATAATAGACTGTTTTAATTTAGTCTCTCGAAATCCTTCAGTTTGTAATGCACCAACACTATCAACAACATAAGAACCATAATCTGGATAAAACGGATTATTACCTTTAGAAGTTATTGTAATTTTTACTAATTCTTGTAAAAGTTTTTCTACTTCACTAACAGTAAGAACATCACCTAAAGGACTAAATTTTATATCATAATAAAAACCTTTTCCTAAACATCTAGGACAAGTATTTAAAATGTATTTTCCACTTGGTAAATTATGATCGCAAATATGTTCTAATTTAACATCATATAATACTAATTTTGTTTCATCTTGAGTTTTCAAACTAAAATTTGAAACAACTTTTGGAATTCTTACAAACGAAAAAGAATCCGGCGATGATGCTAGAATAATTTTTGCATTAGATGTTATAAGTTGTTGTTTTATATAATAAACACATGCATCTGATATAAGAATATTTTGAATATCTATAATCTTAACCTGGGCATCAGATAAAATAAATTGCCATCCTTGTTCTAATATGCTTGCATCAGATGTAATTAATTGTTGAATATTTTTAATTATTACATTAGCATCAGATATAATCAATTCCTGCATAGTTCCAGTAATATTAGCATCAGATGTTATAGTTCGTTGTCTTATATTTATAGTAACTTCATCTGCCCCAATATCACTACTTCTTACATCATAATCATAATCATGGTCAATACCAACATCTGTAGCGGCTCCAACACAAGGAGATGTAGCATAAATATGATATCTACGATAACTTTCAGGGGTAAATTCAGGATCACCAACAGAAGAACTTGAATCTTGCCCAGAATTTGTTTTCCAATTATCAAAAGTTGATTCTACATGATAATTCCAACCAGAATCATACCAACCTGCAAAATATGTTCCATAAGACGAAGAATGGTATCTATTATAATTAATATGATTTTTAGCAGCATAAGTATATAACCATATTAATTTCATATCACAGTTTGCAACAATAATATTATTTTTTACATAAACTTGACCATCAGTTCCGATTGATAAAACACCTTTAGTAGCTGCCTGATCTCCATTTGTAAAACTTAATGGACCTATAATAGTATTATAATAAATATAAATATCTAGATTTGAGAGTGGTATATCAAGAGGCACAACACTAGCACTTGAAGGTCCAATTATACAATTTTCAATATAAGTATCATTTGGATAATTTACTTGTAAACTTGGCATTGAACAAGCATCAACTATAACACCAATTGGATGAGTTCCTAAAGAACCAAAACTACAAGGATCTTCAAAATCAATTCCTCGAATACTTATATATGTTTTATTTATATCAAAATCTTTTACTTCAATAGATCCAATATCACTTGTATATGTTCCAAGTTTGTCTCCATAATATACTATTGAACTACCCAAAATTCCAGTATTAGTTGGATTTACACTTTCAGATGAATAATCCCCAGCACCGATATAAATAATATCTCCAGCTGATGCTGATACATTTGCATTATAAAGTGTTTTCCAAGCACTTCCAGGTGATAAACCATCGTTTAAGTCACTACCTACTGATTGACGAATATAATAAATGGTCATTAATTAACTTTCTTTATAAAACATTTTTTGTTAAAATATTATCTTTTAAAATTATAATTACTTTTAATAATTAAATTCAAATTTAGCAGTAACAATACTTACATCACCTATAGCTGTTCCTTTTACTACATCCCTTCTTAACCCCATTTCAACAAAATCTCCAGCCGCAACTGAATTTAAATTTGAAGACATATCAATAATCATCTCACATAATCTACCTTTTAAAGAGGGGTTTGCATAATTTAAAGTGCAGCTTCCTGAAGCCCAATTTCCTCCTTCATTAGTTAAATCTAAAGTAAGCATATCAATATTATCAAGTGGAGTAACTGCTTGAAGAGCTGCTTGGAATCCCACAGCTTTTTCATCATTAATTTGATCACTTTCCATATAAAATTTAAGACGTAATTTTCCTCCTGAAACATAATCTGAAGGTATATCAAATTGCCAATAAGCGTGTTCCTGAATTGTATCATCAAATCTCAATATCCAATGTCTACATTTAGGATTATCTGTATCAGTAGATGTCCATAAAGCTAATTGAGCTGCTTTATTACCTGTTGAACCATCTCCCAATGCTGAAGAATCCACAGGAAGTAAAATAGTCTTTATTCCACTATTATTAATTATATTTCCATCAACAGTAAGATTACCTTTAACTTCTAAATTTCCACCAATTAATTCATTATTTTGAACTCTTAATGATTTTAATACAGAACCTGAAGTTAAAGCTACAATAGTTCCTGCGGCCAGTGTTGCTTTATAAGTAACATTTCCAAAAACTTTATTATTAACGAGAATAGATCCATAAAGATTTAGTTGATTACCCCCATCCACATAAACATCATAGTCTGATCCATTAATTATACATAAATAAGCATTAACTATGGAGTTATTAGTAACAGTTGAACCTACATATATCGCCCAATCTTGTGGAGTTCCTGCCAAACATACAACACGGCAACTATTTAAATTAAGGGTTATAGTATAAACACAATTATAGTTCCCACAGAGAAAACCAAGAGCAGCACCAATAGAACCCTTTACCGTTCCAGTTACATTAAAACAATCAACTACAGCATTTCTCGTAGTAGAAACATCATTATACACTCTTACACCAATTGCGACTCCATAGGTAGAAGTTATATAAAAAGTTAGGTTTCTCATAACTACATCAGAACTATAAAACTTAAATCCCTCTGGGTTCCCAGAACAATTTATAGTTACATCTATATTAGTAAGAACAATCCCTTGTAAATTCCAATTTGTTACTACCCCCCGAGATTCAAACCCTGTTAAATCTATTGATAAATGTGCTATACGAACATTGTCATGATCGATTTGAAATGCCGTCAATGATGCTGTAGAAGAAGATATTAAAGTTCCATGGCTTGGGGTAACTGGAAAAGTAACAAAACCAGTATTACCTTGCCCTACTATATTTAATTGTTTATTTATCGTTATAGTAGAAGTTATAGTATATTCACCTGAAGCTAAAACAAGAGTATCTCCATCTTCCGCATTATTAACATAAGTTTGTATATCTCCGTCTAAAGGAACATAAATTACATTTCCCCCAGACCAATCTATATTTCCTTCTACTTGTATATCTTCAGGAATGAGTAATGAAGTAAACACAGAACCAGAAGCATTAACAGTAATTGCTTGATCTGTTTCCGCACCTCTTTCGCAAACATCATCTAAAGTATCTGTTCCTCCTCCACCACTTCCAGAAGCTGGATGAGTATGATATCCATCTGCAGAACCCCCATCAACTAATGCTCCATGTTCTGCATCTATCAAATGATAATATTCATTAGCTTGACCACCTTGTAAATTAGATAAAGTATTATGATCTGCAATTAAACTTCCCCCTACTTGTAAATTATTTATAATATTACTTGAACCTGAAACTGTTAAATTTCCATCCACTAATTCATTGCCCCCAATTTCTAAATCTCCAGAAATATATGAATTATTACTATCCCAATTAATCATCTTTATCCCCTTCTTATAAAATTATTTAAATTTAATAATATTTTTTAACCTTTATCCAATATTAAAAATTATTACACCAATATTTTCCCCGTAATTTCCAATTCTTTTCCTTCTACTGTTAACACATAAACTGAAAAGTTTAACTCTGTGGGAGAAAGATTATTAATTTCAATTTTTAAAACTTCGTCTATAAGTTCCCTAGGGGAAAAATATCCATCTCCAACACCTTTATTTGCTTCTCTTTTTTGATATTTCATTAAATTAAAAATAGAATTTAGTAAATCTGTTTTTATAATAGGTTTTAAATCATCTATTGGAACTTGACCTACTCTCTTTTTAAGATTTGCTCCATATTCAGGATGAAAAGGATTAAAATCTGTTATTGTAATCTTTTCTAATTCTTGAGCCAATTTTGTTTCATCCCATACTTGAGGAACTAATCCTCCAGCATCAAATTGAAGATCATAATAAAAACCAGTTCCTAAACATCTAGGGCAAGTGTTTAAAGTAAATTGACCTCTATTTGGTAAATAATGAGTACAAGGCCATTTTAGTTGAGGTTCTCTATATGGAGTTACCCGTATTAAAACTGGGCCTCTACTTATTCTAGGAGATACTTCAAATGTAAAAGTATCAAAAGAAGACGAAGGCAAAAAATAATATTCATCACACCCAATATCATAACCAAAACCTAAAGGTCTAAAATCTTCATCAATATCTTCAGATACTCCTAAATTAACACCTATATCAATACATGGAGAATTTTTTGTTAAATGATATTTATCTGTTTTTAATAAAGGATCATTTACAAAGGAATTTAAATCAGCATAAATTGAAAACTCTGGAACAATCAAAGATGCAGTTGTTTGCCAATCTCCAAGAGAATAAAAATAACGATGTTCAGGTAAACCAATAACAGGAGTTATATAAAAATCTACAAAAGAACCACTCCCACTAGGATTTAATCTATAATAACAATTATGATCAAAAACATATGTATGATTTCCATTTTCCCAAGCATATATAAAATATATTTCAGCAGATAAATTACTTTCCTGATAAAAAATATTATTTTTAATATAAAAATTACTTGTAGGAGCAGAATATCCATAAAGTTCTATAAGTGGACCAGACCAATGTGATTCTCCAATACCTTTTGGGCTGCCTACAAAAGTATTATGATAAATATAAAGATATGGACTTCCTCCACAAGCAAGACAACCTCTATGAGCAAGAGAGGTTGCCAAAGGCCAAGCAACATTATTTTTAAATGTAAATCCAGAACCTCCAATTGCATTAACAAAACATCCATAATCCAAAATACATTTCTCTATACTAACATCTTCCACTTCTTCAATAATAATACTTGCATTGTAATCACCAAATGTAGTAAAATATAAACAATGAAATCCTTTTACTGTAATATTTGAAAAAGTAAAACCAAATAAATTATAAGCTCTTATATAAGTAATTTGAGGATGCCCAGCATCTCCAGTTTTTAACCCTCGAATATCTCCAATCCATGTTCTATTATCCAAATCCGTTAAATCAAGAGCTTCTCCATAATTACCTGCACCAACATATACAGTATCAAAATCAGTTGTATTTGCTATTGCATATGCAATAGTTTTCCAAGCTGTTAAGGGAGTTAAACCATCATTTCCATCATTTCCAACACTTTTTCGTATATAATAATCAGTCATTATTTATTTTCCTAATAAAAAATTCTTTCCAATATTCCCTATTACCATTAACTTTAGAATTACATTTAAGACACAAAACTATTAAATTTTTCATACTGCAATTTTTCTTATTATAATCAATATGATGTATTGAAATTTTTTTATTATATTTTTTTATATGTTCTTTTTCATTTACATAACACAATTGACATTCAAAATTATAAATTTTTTTAATATTTTCTTTTAAAAATTTGTTAAATTTTTGAGTATAAGGTTCAAATGAACGACCATCAATCCAATTAGAACTTCCTTTTCCAAATTTATGAACTCCATACATTCCATTCCTTTTTCCACTATTTGCAATACTTTGTTTTCTTTTTGTCTCTTCAGAAACAATATGTCCTTTTTTTGTATCGCTTATTTTTCTTACTCTTTCATCTGTTTCTTTTGTAAGATCTTTATTCCAAGGAATTAATTTTTTATGAGCTTCACTCAAATTTTTTCTCCACTCTTCAGAAAAAGGAGGACGTTTTTTACCTTTCTTTGACTCACTTATTTTTCTTTTATGTTCTTCTGTTTGTTTATATCCTTTTTTAAACATGAATCCTTCTAATGTTTAATAAATCAATATTTACATCACATTCAATAACTCAATCCATTTATCAAGTAAAGCAAGGCGTGCAGTAAGTTGTTGTTGGGCGCGAGTAGATAAATTAAGGGCTGCATTAGCACTGTTTAGTCGGTAGTGTATTTCACTTAAAATATCATCAACATCTGAGAATCCTTCAATTCTTAATCCAGAAACTCCAGCTCCTTTAATCATACTTTGTAATAATGTTTGAAGCTCCGGACAGTTTTGTACCACATCTCCGAAATGAGTAACATTAATTATATTTTTCACAGCTCCTAATTTATTACTAACTGCAACAAACAAATTATTGAATTTTTCAGAAAGCATATTGTTACGTTGTATCTGAAAAGCCAATTTATTTACTTTTAGTTCTAACAAACTTCTTTGTTGTTGCAAAAATAATTTTAAAGCATTTCGAACCGGATAAGATAAAGATAAAAGGGCAACAAGGAAACAAGTAGAAAATCCTGTTTTTTTATGAAGTTCATCGACTAATTCCTGTGTTATAGTATCAATCATTTTTTTCCTAAATTTTTTATTTGTTTATTTTTATATTACAATTCTTAACTCATTTTTTACTTCTTCTGCATTATTCAAAATATCATCTTCCCAAAACCTTAATAAAACAAATCCACTATCTTTTGCTACCTTATTTTTAATAAAATCTCTTTGTTTTATTTCTTTTTGCCTTTCATTTAATTTACTAAACTTTTTAGGATTCCCATGCCAGTAGTCTCCATCTACTTCTACCAAAATGTTTGAATTACTAATATAAAAATCAAATGAATATCCTTTCAAACGATATTGATGTTCAAAGGGAATGTTTAATTCATTAAGAATCTCTTTCATTTTAAGTTCTGGTTTAGTATCTTTAAAAGGACCTTTATACTTTTTTATATTTTGTGCTCCTATTTCTTTATACGTCCTTAAAACATACCCATTTCTTTTAACAACACTTGTTATCGTAGCATTACCACAACTCCACTTTTGTGCTAAAGTAGTAGTGCTTGGCTTCTCTTCTGAAAAATATTCATTACAAATTTCTACTTCTTGTTCTTTTGAAAATTTATGTTTCTTTTGTTTTGTTTCCTCAGAAAATTTTCTACCTGTTAATGTTTTACTTATTTTTTCTTTTGTAACATTGAGCATAGGGTTATGTTTTTTACCTTTAGTTGAATTACTTACTTTTTTTACTCTTTCATCAGTTTCTTTAGTAAGGTCTTTATTCCAAGCTTTACGTCCCATACAAGATATACTTAAATTATTTCTTTGTTCTTCAGAACGTTTTTGTCCTTTAAGTTTATCACTTCCTCTTCTTACTCTTTCATCTGTTTCTTTTGTTAATCCAATATTCCAAGCTTTTTGACCTTTGTGACATTCACTACTATTTCTTAATTTATATCCATTCTTTTTAATGATATTACTTATAGTTACATTACTACAATTCCATTTTTTAGCTAAAACATATGTGTTTACTTTTTTATCAGAAAAATATTCAGCACAAATTTGCAATTCTTGCTCTTTTGTAAATGTACAAAGGTTTCTTTTATGTTCTTCAGAAAGAGGAATATTCTTATTCCAGGCTTTTTGACCTTTATGTGATATACTTGATTTTCTTTTATGTTCTTCAGTTTGTTTATACCCTTTTATAAACATATGTCTTTCCTATCATTCTAACTTAACTTTTGTAGATATTTCATTAATAGATTGTTGAACTGGAACACCAGTAAATCCTGAAGCTGGGTCAGGATGTGTATGCCCATTATAAGTAGCGATAAAATCCGAAAGCACCACTGCTTTTTCATTCCCCCCTCCACCTAATAATATTTCGTCACAATTTACTTTTAACTTTTTTCCCGAAGCAAGTGACATAGTTACATTCCCTTCTTTATCTACTGTAAATTCAAATCCTATAGTACTTTTAGTTCTTATTTGAATACATATTTCATTTCCAGATTCTGCGTGGTTGTCAGTAGTTTCTTCCGGTGAATATGTAGTATTTAACCCAGAACCAGTCCTTTTAATTTTCGTTCCTAGAATAACTTCAACAAATGGATTATCTACTTCAGGAGCCGTAGTAGGATCTACATCTGCTGTTTCCAAAACTCTTAATCTAAATTCTGTAAATGCTTTACCTCCATTTAAAATAGAAGTATTATTTCTTGTAACTAAAACCATTTCCGAATTTTGAGTAGGATCCGGATATGTAGGCATATCTCTTTTTACTAAACCAAAATCAAGAACTCCTGCTTCTGTAGTACATTGATAAGTCATACTATTTTGATGAATTATATTATCAGTAGGATCTAATTCCCACCAATCTCCAGTTCCATCTCGAAAAACAATTTTTCCAGAATTTGACATATAAATTTCAGATCCTGTAGGAATAGGAATAGGAAATTGTTGTTTTTGATCCGTTTCAAAACCAGAATAACTTCTCCAAAGTTTTTCTCCTGGTTGAAGTTGTTTAGCCTCTCCTGCTTGAACTTGTTTAGCATACCCTATAGGCATATATCTATCAATTTCGGGAATATCTCCTTCTCTCATAGCAACAAGTATTACTGCTCCTGGAACTGGAAAATCAAAAGAACCAAAGGCTGCTTGACTTATAACTATGTTATCTCTTCCACTTGGATGATCTAACCATTTAATAGCAACAGTCCCTTTTTCAGCATTTACACTTGTTATAACTGCAAGACGATGATATGGAGTTCTAGATAGTAAATGTCCTCCAAAAGGTCTCTCATTTGGAAAATATCTTCTCACGACTTAACTCCTCCACTTCTTATAGGTAAATTTGCTTTAGTATAAAGTTCCGGATCTACAAAACCTATTTCTCCCCAAACCAAACAATATCTCAAAGGATCTTTTCCTTCTACATAACCTATAGGTTGATATTTAGAAATTTCATCTTCTACAGAAACATTAAGTGAGACCAATCCATAATAATGTGTTTCGTATTGACCTCCTTTGGATTTTATTTTAACAAAATCTGCACCACTTTCTGTAACAATTCCATCATGAGTTGCTAATACATCAGCTCTTTTTAATTTTAAAGCTACATCTGCTAATTTTGACCAAATTAAATCTATTCCATTAGATAGTTGTTCATTTTCTCCTGAGTCATTAACTCTATATCTTATTTGTCCTGGATAATAATTTATAACTTTATTATTAAGACCAGTTCCAAAAGGCCAAATAGCAGGACCATCTTTACTCTTTTTCGAAGTAACTGCTGCATGAACAGCCGTTGATTCCATAGTAACATTTCTTCTTCCAACTTCTCCATCAGTAGCAGAATATGCAGTATAAGCTAAAGTTTCTGGAAGTCTTTCCCAAGGCTTTCTTCCATAAGTTAATCCTAAAGTTGTAGTAAATGTTTCACCAAAGCCAAAATTATGCGTTATTGAATGAACATAATATATCATATTTCGAAAAGGTACATACACAGGCATCGCCATTCTTATTTCAGGCCTTCCAACTATTGTAATAGTTCCAGTTCTTCTTTCCGCAAATGTTCTAAAAAGTAATGATTGTGCATAATAATAACAATCAGCAGCAGTTCTTACAAATGGATGACTTACCGTAAGCATTCTTCTACCATACTTAAAAATAAGTCCAGAATCCTCATAAAAATTTACATAATTAAAAGGATATTGGACTCCTTCAATCATATCCATCTGCCCTACAACTAAAATCGAAGTAATTAAAGATTCATCACTTTCAGTATTCCCCCAACTAAGAATATCTTCATTTCTCAAAATATAAACTTCAGGTATATCCTCAGTAAGTATATGCCTATTATCAAATCTTGGTTGATGATACCAAATATCTCCATTAGCATCAGCATAAAATTCAAAATTAGATGTTTTTGCTATTTCATAAATAATTTCTAAATGAGTTCTATATTCATTATCATAACTATCATAAGTAGTTCTAGCAAATCTTTTATAAGGAGTCTTTTGTAATTCTCCCATATCAGAATATTCTTGCTTTTCCATAGGAATTTGAATATGTATTCTTGATTTCTGAAACAACTTATCCAAATCAGATACATCTTCACTTACAACAATTCCTTCTTTAGTATTTTCAAAAGTAAGAGGACTAAGAATAGGAGTTTTTCCTCTAACTGAGGTAAAGAGTAAAGAAGACTCAGGACTTAATATAGGATTAAATTCAAATTCGCCAACTCCCCTCACTTTTAAACCATCTGCGTCAATTCCTCCTAAAACTAAAAGTTTAATAATTTGCCAAGGTTCCATACCAGTAAAACGCTTTGACCACATTCTCATAGTATCCGCACCAGCATCTGGAAGACCTTCAGTAAGAGTTGAGGGATTTACATTAGCATAAGTCATTTTTAACCATTTAGTAACATCTTCTCCAGAAATTGTTATCTTTGAAAAATTTTCAGAGTATTCATCACTAATAGAATTTACAAGTCCAGTAAAAGCAACAATATATTCATAAGGAATGCTTTCATTATAAAATCTTCGAGAAAATAAAACTACAACCCGATCCATAGGACTAAAAACACATCTTCCCTGATCAACCATTCCTTCATATTTTTCATAAAAATCTAAATTTGGACGAGAGTCTTTAACAACAGAGTCAAGATCCGTTCCTGTTAACTCAACAAAAGTATCAACACTTTCTAATTGTTCTTTTGCATGTTCTTCTAACCATTCTTTATTCTGTGCTTTTTTCCAATAACCAATAAGACCATCTTTTTTATTTTGATATCTTTCTAAAATACAAACATCTCCATTAGGTAAAAGAAAAAATCTCTTAAACTCTTCGTGATTTAACCACTCTAAAGCATTTTTATAAGGATAAGAAGATTTTAATGAAACTGATTTTTTTCCATATATATCTAAAGGAGGATCATTTAAATTTCTAACTTCAAAATTAATATCATCTTTTATAAAATATCTATCATTTTTATTATTTAAAGTAATACTAAATGTTCCTGGTTGAGAAGTAATATTTAAAGTAGTATTAATACTAATAATATCACTTATATCCGGAGCGACAATTTTTTTAGCCTCTCTTAACTTTCCGGAACCAGTCCACTTCTCATCTAAAAAATAAACTAAAGCTTTTGGAAAATAATGATTAATTCTATGTTTAGTTTCGTCAACCATTATAAATTTACCTCAAACTTTTGTCCTTTGTCGTTATACATAATATATGATTTCTTTCGCATATTTAAATTAGATGTCCCTCCATATCCTTTATATTTTTTTAACATTTTTAAAGCATATATAGCTTCGCTACGAACATCACGGTCTATATCTTTTGCTAATTCTTCTAATGTTACTGGAAAAGTCCTCTCATTAGTAGCAACTTCCCAACGAATTTCAGAATTTGGATTTTTAGCAAGATCTACTAATACACTTGGAGGAGCATTTTGATTTTCAGCAATAGCCATAAGAATATCTATATCTTCCTCTTTTACTAATTTTCTAAATACTTCAAGAGAAGTATTAGAACTTTCTGCTAATTTTATTTTCTCAGAAATAGTTAAATATTCTTCTGGAGCTACAACTTCTTGACCTCTTAATTTTAAATCTTCTGTTACAAATTTTTGAATATCAGAAGAAAGATATGGAATTAGTTGTTCTGGAGTTGCTTGTGCTTTAATATTTAAAGCATCAGAAAACCACTTTTCAACTTTAGGAAAATCATGAAACATTAAACCGGTATTATGCTGAATATCATTTATATGATCTATAATAGTTATAAGTTGGTTAGTATCAGTTGTATTTATAAGTTGAATTAAAGATTCAGTTATATGACCCCAAGGAGGACCACCATAAGCTGTTTCCCAATCTCCTTCATTATATATTTGTTGAAGCTGTTCTAAAGTAAAATCTTCAACTTTTGTAATTCCAAATAATTTTTTCCATTTATCACAATCAAATAATTGACCAATATGTTTAAATTCATGGTAAACCATTTTAGTAATTAAAGGAACGTATTCTTCTTTTACTTGTTGAACAATCATATCTTTATATTGAGAAGCATAAGAATTAGATTCTAAATATTGATCTGAAAGAAGGCTAACACCATAAAAATCAAAAAATAGTTGTTTGTCAAGTTGAGAATATTTCTTTCTCATACTTAAAGAATATATTTTATTAATCACTCTTTCTCTCTCCTTCTGCAAGTTGACGTAAATATTTTAAAGTATCCGCGTTACGAACAAGTGTTTGCTGAATTTCTTGCTGAGCTCTACTAACAGAAGTTGCTTCATATTCTACTGCAAATTCTACAGTATATTCAAACTGAAAAGGTTTTTCTCCAACTTCTTCATATACAAAATTTCTCAAATGTCCTACAAAAATATTCCCTCTATATTCTAATCCTAACATTTTCATATTGCCAAGTTCTTGTTGCATTTGATCTTCATCATACAATATCTCAAAATCTTTAAATATTCTATAAGCTTCTGAATTATCTTCTGAAGGATTTGGAATATCAGTCATTGATTTAGCATTTTCTGGAGGTGGAGGAGTTACATTTCCAGTTGTTCCTCCAAATGCTATAATAGATATATCTGGTCCCCAATGTTGAAATTCAAAACCTCCTCTAGTTCTTATTTTAGTAATCAATTTACTTTTAGTAATGTGAAGATTACGTGGATTTATATGAAAACTAAATGTTGCAGTAGCTCCAGTATTTTCTTCTTTTTCTTTTCCCATCACATTAAATCGTTCACTATTTCTTATAATAAAAGGAGTATTTTTTGCATCAACATCTCTATACACTCTATAAACCATACCAGCATCTACTTTTTTAGTTAAATCAGTATCATCATTAATTTTTTCCATTGATCCTTCAATAATATATTCTGCTCCTCTTGGAAACAATGGATTACTCAAAGTTGCTACATTTATATATCCAGAAACCGTAGCTCCTTTTTCTTCTCTTACTTTATTTAATTTCCATATTCTTATAATTTCTCGTTTTCCCATAATTA
>Ga0315296_10000405_pt1 | contig 39661 bp, 37 predicted proteins | sample YL17G14_18_MG_FD_203921 | JGI IMG/M metagenome (GOLD analysis project Ga0315296, IMG submission 203921) | Sediment microbial communities from Yellowstone Lake, YNP, Wyoming, USA - YL17G14_18 | ecosystem: Environmental > Aquatic > Freshwater > Lake > Sediment | place: USA: Wyoming | collected... | reverse complement strand
GTGGGCCTTTGCCACATTCCTGAAGTCATCCCACAAGCGAGGGTCATCGTTGTAGGCACGGGCCGCGAGTACCGGATTAGTCGACACCTGCACAAATCCCAAGTGCCTCAACCATCTAAGCCCAATCGCGTAGTCGTTCCCGAACTTGCACAACCCTTCAACAGTCATCTCGTAGTAGATGTTCTCACGGATCACCTTTTTGGCGGTTTGGACAAGCGATGAAGCCAACCGTCCGTCTACCAACTGGTCCTCAATCTCCTTGGCCATGTGCGCCACCATGCTTCTTCCTCCAGCGACGACCCTCATGCCTTCGAGGATTCTCTCTACGACTGTCGATGCAATGGGGCTCCCAGAACGAGGTTCCTCCGTAGCCTCCAGTTCCTCCCATCTTTCCAAGGCGTTGACCACCTGTCGAATAGTTTGATCGGTCTCTTCCTCAGAGAAGCCCACGCGTCGGCCTTCGACGCCCACTGCGTTCAGTGCAATCTCGATCAGTACATCGTAGGATCTTCGGCGAGCCTGGATTTTCCTTGTCCGAACTTCCGCGGGGTCATCAGGAGCTACTCGGCTCTTTAGGAACTCGAGGTTGAGTTGGCGGATGACGCTCCCAACGCATCCCACCAGCTTTCCAACCATTTCCACATTGAGGAAATGGTCCGCCGCCAACTCAGGATGCCCCGCCAAGGAGGTGTTGACCACGTGGTCGCAATGATCTAGGCTCCGGATCGGGAACGTGAGTTCCTCAGGAGATGACCCTTGGATAGGCGAAAGAACCTCTTCAGATGACCGCGTGGGCACCGTCATGCACTTCTTTAGAACGTACATTCTTTCTTTATTTAGTTTTTGGAGGAATTATCGCCCTTCTCTCGGAAAGGCCATCGAGTCGACAACAGGGACAAGTCACCTAGGACAGTGGCCACGAGAGTCCTCGACAGACCAGTCGGAGTAGCAGGAATGAGCGTTGTGACGGCGACCGACAGAGTTCAACTATGAAAGCATGCAACAATTAAATGCGTAGCCTGCCCCCCTAATGACGATGTCTAGGTATCCATTCCGGGTAGGCATAGTCCACTCCATGGCGTTCCCCGGCATTCTCGAGGGAAGGAGTTCCGTCTTGGAAACGGCCAAGATCATAGTGAAAGATGACTTCTTCGATGCCATAGAGGTCTCCTCCAACAGTGATTACCTCACGCGGCGGGAACTTGCATCCCTGCTCAAGTCATCCGGCACCGAAGTCGTGTTCTGCGGCGGAGGCGATCTGATCAGGGGAAACATCAACCTGAATGCATTGGATCCATCCACTCGAAGGCAGGCCGTTGAGTTCGTCAAGCAACTTGCTGATGAGGCTGCGTCCCTTGGAGCGAAGACGATAGTCCTGTGCAGCGGGCCAGACCCCGGCAAGGATCTTAGGAAGGCGGCGATGTCCGTCTTGGCTAGTTCTCTCGTTGAGGTTGCTGACTATGTTGGGAAGGATATCGTGGTCTCGTTGGAGTCCTTCGACAGGGATGTTGATAAGAGAAGGCTTGTCGGACCCACGAGAGAGGCCGTTGATCTAGTACTGGGTGTGAGGAAAGACTGCAGGAATGTCGGACTCACCGTAGATCTCAGCCACCTGCCCCTCCTGAAGGAAAGCCCCGCGTCCTCGCTTGCGCAGGCGAGGGATGTCCTAGTGCATACTCACATAGGTAGCTGTCTGCCTGATGCTGATAGTCATCCGAGGTTCCATGCACCAAACAGCTGCAACGGAGTACCAGAGGTGAGGGAGTTCCTCAGATCATTGCGTGAGATTGGTTACTTCAACAGGCCCGCGCCCATTGTCAGCTTTGAAGTGAAGCCAGTGGCAGGGGAGACGTCCGAAAGTGTGATAGCCGAATCCAAGGAAGTGCTGGTCGAGGCAATGAGGGGATTGACATGACCGGCACTGGGAAGAGGGTTTACGTCACTGGGCTGATACCGGACAAAGGCATTCAGCTTCTGAGAGGCTCCGTTGAAGTCGACGTACACCAAGGAGAACTCCCACCGACCAAAGAGGAGATCATCAAACACACCAAGGACAAGGACGGGCTACTTTCCCTGCTGACCGACAGGATAGACTCGGAAGTGATGGACAGCTGCCGTAGTTTGAAGGTGATCAGCAATTACGCGGTCGGCTATGACAATATCGATGTCGCTGCCGCGACTGAACGGGGGATAGTTGTGACGAACACGCCCGGAGTCCTCACTGAGACGGTGGCTGACTTCACTTGGGCTCTCCTCATGGCCTCGGCCAGAAGAGTGGTCGAAGCCGACAGGTTCACTAGGGCGGGCAAATGGAAGACCTGGGGTCCCACCCTGCTGTTAGGCAATGATGTGATCGGCAAGACGCTCGGCATAGTCGGAGCCGGAAGAATAGGCTCATCTGTCGCCAAGCGTGCTACCGGATTCGACATGAGAGTCCTTTACACTGACAGCGTCAGAAAGGAGGACTTCGAGAAGCAGACGGGCGCGAAGTTCACTGACTTGGACACCTTGTTGCGGGAATCTGACTTCGTCAGCCTCCACGTCCCGCTGACCGAGGAAACCAGACACATGATAGCTGAGGCAGAGTTCAACAAGATGAAACCGACAGCCGTACTGATCAACACGTCGAGGGGGCCAGTAGTGGATGAGGAAGCCCTCTACCACGCCCTCGTGTCGGGCAGGATATCAGGAGCTGCTTTGGATGTGTTTGAGAAGGAGCCCATCTTGGCTTCCAACCCACTACTGAAACTCAAGAACGTGGTCGTCACGCCTCACATAGCCAGCGCCAGCGTGGAGACTAGAGACAAGATGGCCGAGATAGCGGCGGAGAGCATCCTTGATATATTCTCCGGCAGGACACCGAGATTCATAGTCAACCCTGAGGTGCTGCGATCCCGCCGGCCATAGTGCACCGAATTGAGGAACCGCGCAGGTAGGGCTGCAGAACGGGGCACAAGGAATCCTCAACCCTTGCTGCAATACTTGGCAAACAGGGCTTCTACCATGGCACTTCTTTCAGCTATTCCCTCTCGGGTGAGTTCGATGCCTCCCAGCGTTGACGCGAGTTCCCGATAGAGGCCAGGCATCTGCAGGATTCCTTCGCACTGCTCCCTCAACCACTTCACATAGTCAATTGGGTATTTCCGCTCCTTGATGAACAGGTGTTGGATGAAGATGCGTTGCGCCTCCAGAAGGGAATACAGTGCTGCAGTGCACTCTCCCCTTTCCGCGAGCCAGCGTGCCTTCCATGTCTTGTGTCGGAATTCAGTTGCTGTCGCTTGCAGCCTGATCTTTCTCAGCGTGTCGTCGTAGAACGGGAGGTATCTCTCTCTCAACCGCGGGTAAGCTCTTCCCCTGACATACATCGGAACTGAGTAGATGAACAGGTTGCCTACTGCGGTTTCGAACTCATCCCTCGTCACGTCGTATGAGTCTTGTTGCTGTGGGTCTAGGCGGCCATCGGTGAAAATCAGGTCAACTCTGATGTTGCCGAAACTAACACCGCCTTCTACGTTGCCAGAGTGGTAGCATATCTTCCCGCCGAGGCGAGCGTATGCTTTGGCCCTGCGGTTGACGGTTGAACCCAGAGATGCGAACACCTCTTTGCTCAGGAACACGGCGAGATCAATGCAGGATCCCTCCACGGCTTTTCCTCTCGCCAGTGATCCCGTGAGCACAATGGCATTTGTCCCGGGATATCGCTTGAAATACTCACACATTTTCTCGAGGATCCGGCTGTAGCCTTGGTTCGGGAAGTTCAATCCGTGTGTCTCCAAGGTAGGACTCAGCACCGTATCGCGTTCGGGATTATAAGACTTGCACGGATTCAGTCATGCAATTGAGCTTCGGTTCCAGCGTGAAGTGTTGGCCAAGAATGAGGTACCGGACTCGTGACAACTATCCCCCTCCCACAAGAGGGAAGACCGCCAACGTGTCGCCATCCTTCACTTTTGCTCCCGCATCGACGACATTCTGGTTCAGAGCACGTATTGCGTCCTTCATAGGCCCCAAGCTGGGATGCTTCGACGCAACAGTCTCGACTATGTCTCCGACGGTTGAACCCTCGGGTGCTTCGATGATCTCTTGGGCCGCTCCAACTGTCTCCCGATAGGAGGCGAAGAACTTCACAAGCACCTTCATCGTGGTCCCGACTTGAGGAAGGCGACTCATGTTTATATGAATTGCGAGGCCGTCTATGGTCGCGTCAGAGTACGCTTTGACCTAGATGGTGTTGGAAGTCATGGCTGGATGGACGGGCAGGATAGCGGAAGTCGATCTAGCTAGCTCGGGTGTCAAGTTCCTTCAACACGATGAAGACACGATGCTCCGGTTCATTGGTGGACGAGGGCTCGGTGCCAAGATAGTGTACGACAGCGTCAAGCCGGGGACAAGCCCTCTTGACTCAGCGAACGTCCTCGTGTTTGCCGTCGGCCCGCTTACTGGGACGGCAGCGCCAACTTCCGGAAGGTACTCCGTGTCCACAAAGTCGCCCTTGACAGGCACCATGTTCGACGCGAATGCTGGCGGATTCTTCGGTCCCAAGTTCAAGGGGTGCGGTGTAGACGCTCTCGTGATCAAGAACGCAGCCAAGAGCCCTGTCATCATCCAGATGGGCGATAAGGACATTCAAGTGCTGGATGGTGAGAGATACTGGGGCAAGGGCGTATTCGATACTACGAAAGAACTCACCGAAAGGTTCGGCAAGGAAGTAGAAGTGGCGTGCATAGGTCCCGCCGGTGAGAACCTCGTGAGAATAGCCGGCATAATGAACGACTACCACAGGACGGCCGCGAGGGGAGGAGTTGGAGCGGTGATGGGATCGAAGAAGCTCAAGGCGATCGTGGCGAACGGGACCGCTAGGACCGAGGTAGCCGACAAAGAGAAGCTCCTTTTCGTCGTGAAGGAATCTAACAGGGTCTTCGACATGCACCCGATCACCAGCAAGGCGCTACCGAGGTTCGGCACTGCGGTGCTGGTAAACCTGATGAATGAATTGGGGGTGCTCGCCGCTGAAAACTTCAGATCGACCTGTCATCCGGAAGCTGACAACCTGTCCGGTGAATCGATCACAAAGAGCATACTGGTCAGGGCAAAACCCTGCTACGGCTGCAAGATGGCATGTGGCAGACTGACGCGAGTCAATGGCGTGGAAGGGGAGGGTCCGGAGTTCGAGACTGTCTATGCTTTGGGGTCATGCTGCCTGATATGGGATCTCGAGAAAGTCACTCAAGCCAACTACTTGTGCAATGACCTTGGTTTGGACACGATGTCGATGGGCGTGACCATCGCGTGTGCGATGGAACTCAGCGAGAAAGGGCTCCTCGGAGAAGAAGTGAAGTGGGGTGACGGAGAGAAGATGATCGAGTTGGTCAGCAAGACAGCTCGCAGAGAGGGTCTGGGCGATGATCTTGCGGAGGGTTCAAGGAGGCTTGCTGAGAAACGCGGGGCTCCAGAACTGGCCATGCACTCAAAAGGTCTGGAACTCCCAGCCTACGATCCCAGGGGTGCCAAGGGACAGGGCTTGGCGTATGCGACCAGCAACAGAGGAGGATGTCACCTCAGGTCGTACATGGTTGGTCTGGAGATACTTGGCATACCGAGGAGGATAGACAGGTTCTCGACTGTCAACAAGGCGGGTCTCGCAATCTCGCAGCAGAACCTCTACGCAGGCATGGACACCTTAGTGGCCTGCAGATTCACCGGGTATGGATTGGACGAAGATTACTACTCGAGGATGCTTTCTGCGGGAACCGGCGTTCAGTATACGGGGGAGGATTTCATGTTGGCCGGGGAAAGGATCTGGAACTTGGAGAGGTTGTTCAACAACAGGGAGGGGTTCGGCAGGAAGGACGACACGCTCCCGAATAGGCTTTTGAAGGAACCCCTGTCCACTGGACCCACCAAGGGACAGGTGGTGGAACTGGAACCGATGCTCAGCGAGTACTACAGGTTTAGAGGGTGGGACCAAGAAGGGAACCCCACTAGGAGGACGTTGGATAGACTTGGCCTCAAGCAGTGAGAGCGAGATCTGGAAGGAGATCAGCAAGTACGGCAAGAAACTCCACGATAAGGGCTACATGGTCAGCCACAGCGGCAACATCAGCATAAGGGGCGGCGACAAGATGTACATAAAGAGGCGAGGTGCTGCCGCGGACGAAATAGGGCCCGAGGACGTAGTCGAGGTGGATCTGTTCGAAGAGGACAGTTCCATAATCCTGAGTTCAACCGAAACAATGGTCCACAGAGCAGTGTATCTGGAAACATCCGCTCTTGCCGTCATACATGCGCACCCTCCGTACTCGATAGTATGCTCGCTCATATTCGACGAGATCATACCAATGGATGCCGAGGGGGACTATGTGCTCAGGAAGATACCTGTGGTATCAGTCAAGGAGGTCAGCGGGTCGAAGGCCTTGGAGAAGGAGGTCTCGGCGGCTCTCAAGGAGTACAAGGGAGTCGTAGTCAGAGGACATGGTACGTTCGCCGCGGCAAAGCTCCTGGAAGAGGCATACCACGTGACCTGCATGATGGAGGCCGCGTCGCAGATAAGGTACCTGGTCCACCTCTCGGGCGTGGAGTCCAAGAGAGACAAGACCGCAGAGTTCACCAAGTGGTAACCGGAGAGCGGACATGTCTTGTCCGAGAGTTGACAGTGAGCGGAATCTGAAGGCTGTTTCACAGGGGAATCGCTGATGGGCCATCCGGCAGAAGCGTTATCCTCCCTTGAGGTTTGAGCTTGAATGCTTCTTCGAGTCCTTCTCTCAACGACTTCGCGTGCGACATGTGCATTGATTCGACAGTCCTCCTATCGACGCCTCTAGAAACGATGATGACCCTGAACTTCTCAAGGACCTTGGCGAGGACTTGTGCCTCCCATTGGGCCTCCTCCCATATCTCTCCCTTCCTCAGTCTCCGCAGGAACTCACTCGGATCGCTGGCCGATGCAAGCATCTTCCGGAATCCCTCATGCCCCACTCCATCCAAGCATTCGCCGCACGCGACTATGACACCGCCGTCTTTCGCAGTCAACGCGCCATTTGAGATCCCCTTCACCAGCTGGTACAGGTTTCTGTCAAGCGGGTACCCACCGTTGGAAGTGACCACTATGTCTCCGAGCACTGGAGCAACCCTGCAACACTTGAGCGAGAACAGGGTTCCCTGGCCGTGAGCCAGTATGGGATCGCCTGCGAAGGCCGAGATGACATTCTTGGATTTGTCGAGGATCACGTTCAGTATGAACTTCAGACCTATTCTTTTCGCTGCTTCGCGCATCTCCTCGTGAATGGGATTGCCCCTTGTCACACCGCACCTAGCGTTTGGGTCATCGATGTTTCTGGGGGAATGGTTGTGCATGATTGTTTCAGACCCCGCGATGCCCGGTAGGACGCTCTTCGGCCCTCCGGTGAAACCGGCGAAGAAGTGCCCCTCTATGAAGCCATCAGCGACTATCAAGTCAGTCCCGGTTGTCAGGTCGTTCACCCACAGTTCGTCTCCGGTTGAGAATCGCCCGAGTTGCACGAGCGAATCTTTGTCCTTGGCGGAATGGATTCTGACCTCATCCACACGATCGACAGTCGAGCCGAGCTTTTCCTTGAGTTCGCTGTTGGTTGGAGACCATTCATGGAGGCCCGTCCCGACAAGTATTTTCACTGATGTGCCCGGGGCAGCTTGCCTGATCTCTTCCAGAACTGGAGGCAGGGTCAGTCTGCTGGGCACTGGTCGTGTGTTGTCGCTTGTCAAGACCAGCACGTTTTTCACACCCGAGGCCAGATGCTTGAGAGATTCAGATCCAATCGGTCTGGCCAGAGCCTCTGATATGCAGCGCTCTTGGCTGAGGCCGGCGGAAGGCCATGAGGGTTCGAGACGACCTAGGATCTTGCTGTCGTCGACCTCACAGGTTTCGAACCCCTTTCCGAAGGGAACCTTGACGATCAACCGGTCTGCCCATGATTCCGCGGACATATATTGCTTGTACTGACGGTCTTCCCCACCCCGGCTTCTGGCGCGAAGTCCGTCTTCTCTATTTTATCAGTGGACTTCGCCCCTCTATGGCTTCCACGCGGATCTTGGTGCCTTCTCTGACCTGCGCGAAGACCATGGGATCGCCCAGTATCTTTCCGAACACGTTGACCGGACTGGCGGGTCTTATCTCATCTCCCTTGGATGCAGGTGTCCTCCCGAAGAAGATGCAAATCGCCCTGCCGGGCGGCCAGAACCCCACGTCTCCCATCTGCACTACCTCCCTCGGGTTTTCGTCGCCGATCTTCAGTTGCGTGGAGAAGTAGACCTCCTCTCCCCACCTGTTCGCCTTGGATTCAATGGGCAACGCACTCAGTATGGCCCGCGCCGTCTGGCTGTCGTCCAGTTCTGCTTCGGCCGTCACATCCTTCGCTGCTATCCTTATCCTCGACATGACGTGCTTCGCACGTTCGGCTCGGTTTTAAGCCTGCTTGTTCCAGAGTTTCAACAGACACAAACGCCCTCGCAGCGGTTCACTTCTGATGTCTCTCTGGCAGTTGCCTGATCCTTATCAGTCACTCAGAGATATTCACTTCAACGTCTCCTTTGTCGTACGTCTCAATTGCGCCTAGCCTTCCCCCTCTTACCCGACTCGGGGTATTTGATCCAGCCACGAAATCCTATATTCGAGTCTCGGGTCTGCCCGCACCATGGTTATCGAGATGCGTGTGACCGATGAGGAGCGATCGCACAAAGTGGAACTCCTAGCGGATGGCGTGTCGACGAGCTGGCTCTGGGTGAATGACATCGAGGTAAGAGTAGGCGTGTCCCACCTGAAGATGGGCGGGATAGGTGGCGTCGGTACTCTTGAGGAGCAGAGAATGAAGGGTTACTCGAGGGGAGTAATGGAGGACTCCGTTGACTTCATGACCGAGCATGATTACGACATCTCGATGCTTTACGGCATACCTGACTACTACAGCAAGTGGGGGTACGCCTCTACTCTTTCCGACTACAAGATCACTGTGCCCCTTAGGAATGCGAAGAGAGCGCGCGAAGGACTGCACGCGAGACCGATGACGAAGGAGGACGCGGGTCAGGTGCTAGACTTGTACGAGCTGACGAATGAGCAGAGAACAGGGCCTGTCAAAAGGGACCAGAAAACATGGTTCAAGTTCAGAAAGGGGTCAGACTGGAGAATAATGGCCGACGGTACTGTCTTCGAGGACGAGGCTGGCGAGATGGTAGCATACTACGCAGCTGACAGATGGCCCAGAGTGATGAGGGTCACCGAAGTGAGCGCGCGCGAGCCCCTGTTCTACGAGAATATGCTCAAGCACGCGAGCGAAGTGGCGGAGCAGAAACAGGCGCCCGAAATCGAAGTCTTCGCCCCACTTGACCATCCGTTCGCGAACCTGTGCAAGAGAATGGGTTGCACTGCGACCTTGAACTACTACTATGACCAGATGGGAATGGGGAGGATCATGAACATACTTTCCACATTCGAGAGATTACGCCCCGAGTTGTCCAGAAGACTGGCCTCCGCTGAACTGAGGGACTATCCTTCGCGTCTTTCCATCAGAACGGACATAGGAAGCATCACGATGGAACTGTCAGACTCTGGAATGTCCTTCTCAGAAAAGGCCTCTGCTGACTGGGTAGAGTTGCCCCAATGGGCACTGATGCAGTTGATACTGGGGTACAGGCCGGTCTCAGATGCAATGGCCGATCCCACAGTCAAGACAGAGGGCAACATCCGAGAGATCTTGGAAGCGCTCTTCCCGGCTGGCTATCCGTACATATGGTTAGCGGACTGGTTCTAGCTACACACTAGGGAGAAGGAGAGCGACAGCTATCTCACTCTCGATGAAAAACGCTTGAGGGCGAACTAGTCGCCCTCTAGAAGCGTCTCTGTGCTTCTCACTCCTTCCAGCTGTCCGACCTTGACTGCCGTCTCTTTGACTCTCTGGAAGTCAGCTACATCTATGAACACGGCCACGTCGTATCTTCCGAACACTGGATAGGCTTCTTTGACTCCGGGGATCTTCTTGGCCTCTTGTGCTATGACTAGTGCTCCGCCATATGAGCTCTTGATCAGCATCAGCGCTTTGGTCACTCGCTTCACACCTCCACTCCTACGAGCGTCTCAGTCCCTCTGACCTGCGGTAGGGCCTGGATCTGCGATGCCAACAGTGCCAACTGCCGAGTGTCTGCGGCTTCAATGTGAGCGACGACATCTTGTCTGCCAAGAGTCGAGAAGGCGATCTTGATTCCGCCAAGCTTTCTCATTGCAGAGACTACTTCGTTGTGTTTTCCTGGTATGACCTTGATTAGAACGCACGCTTTCATTTGGCTTCGAAGAACACGCTCAAGGTCAGCTTATATGCCTCTGTAGCTCGGGGTCGATTCCGGCGAAGCGGATCCATCAAAGCCGTGCCAGTTCCGCGATGATTCTGATGGCTTGGAAGGTGTGCTCAAACGTCGGTATTCCCATTATCTCTGACCGGCCGAACCCCCCGTTGTTCTTCTGGCAGCTCTTGACGAACTCCAGCATCCGCCTCGGGAACTTCGGACTGAGACCGAAAACTGAGAGCGCCATGATCCCCGAGTAGGTGTACTCCATACAAGAGGGAAGAGTCTTCGGTCTGACAGGAAATCCGCCAGCTGGGTTCTCGCATGAGATGATCCATTCCTGTACCTTTGATGACTCGGGCGCTCGATTCGAAACTGTCGCCACAGTCAGTACTACATGAAATGTGGAGATGATGTCCGATCCCCTACTGAGGCCAAAACCGCCGTCAGGGTTCATTGTCGACATCAGATTCTTGACCAGTCCATCTCTGTCAAACGGAACGCCCAAGGCACTGGCAAGTTCTACGGCCATGGAGTTGGTCTCGAACTCCGAAGCAGCCTCTCGATGCGTGTGGTCGCTTCCGAAGTAGCCATTTGGCCTGTAGATGTCACGAACCATAGCGGTCACTTGATGGGCTTCTTCGCTGCGTTGGTAAGCGCCCCCGTCGAGCAGGATTGCATAGGCGCTCGTCACGTAGTAGGCCGATCTCAGGTCTCTCACTGGGAATCTGTCGAGCCATTCCCCCGTCTTGTCAGGATCTTCCACAGGATGCTCCAACATGTGGAGCACAGCCAATCCGAAGTAAGTGTCCAGTGAGTTGGAATCAGTCCCTCGCGCGAAAGTGTACCCTCCATCTACATTCCTTCTGGCGGTCACGTACGTTATGACTGAATCCAATCTCCCCTTTCCAAGAGCTTGCTCAATGGCCCTTCGCTGGATTGGAAGCCGTTGCATAGTTCCTTCGCCTCTACGTTTATGGCAGCGCGATTGAAGGTTCGCTTACGCCTTGCTGTCTTCTCTACGTCTCGTCATGACCTACGAAAGTCAGACCAATAATTCGCTAGTGTTTTCCGTGGAATCCTCGGCTTCCTTTTCCATCTTCTCAAGTCTCGTGTAGTAGTCAGGGAACTCATTCAGGTGCGCCAGAGCGATCTTGCCAGTGGTGATAGGGTCATCGTGCGTGACATCCGTGTGAGGATCTCTCCTGCCGTGCTCCAACTCTACGTCCATTCCCGCCCTGAATTGCTCCACGTCGAACTTGCTCCAATCAATACCCAGCGCTTCTCCGACCTTCTTTGCCTCTTCGGCAGTGAATCTCTTCTTGGCCTCCATTCTTTTTCCCCTGCTTTTCGTCCTTGAAATGAGCCTATTAAGTCGTGGTACCCCCACCACCGCAGAGATGAATTGTGCAGAAGGCTTATATAACGGTTCCGATATCGTTTCCGATATAGAAGTAGGTGAAGGTGTTAAAGTTGAGTGACAAGAAGGGGATCATAGTCTTGGAGTCCGTGAGCAAGGACTACAGAATGGGCGAGACCAAGGTGAAAGCACTGTCGAACATCGACCTCACGGTTGAGACGGGAGAGAGGCTGGCCATAATAGGACCATCTGGCAGCGGGAAGTCCACATTGCTGGACATAATGGGACTGCTGGACAGGCCAACCCGTGGTAGGGTGATTTTCGACGGTAGGAGCGTCGAACGCATGGGCGTGGATGAGGCGTCCGCCATCCGCCAAGACCACGTGGGGTTCGTCTTCCAACAGTTTCATCTGATACCTTGGTTGAATGCGCTTGAGAACGTCGAGGTGCCCATGGCGATCGCTGACGTGCCCGGCGTGACTCGCAGGGCCAGGGCAAAGCAGCTTCTGGAATCTGTTGGTCTGGGTCAAAGGCTGAGGCACAAGCCCAGCGAGATGAGTGGGGGTGAGCAACAACGAGTGGCAATAGCCAGAGCTCTGGCTAACAAGCCCTCAGTGATAATGGCAGATGAACCGACAGGCAATGTCGACTCAAGGACCGGGATAGAGATCGCGGAGCTGCTGAAGAGCGTCTGCGAGGCGGGCAATGTGACGCTGGTCTTCGTGACTCACAACTTCGACTTGGTGAACGTGTTGGCGCAAAGGGAGATACTACTAAGAGACGGTATAATCGCAAAGGAAGTGAGGGTGTGACCATGAAACTGTTCTTGAGTGGAACGATGGTAGTCCTGTTGCTGGCGGCAGTGCTCGTTGTGCCGCTCTATGCGCAGAGCTCGGATTTCGTGATACTGGACTCATACTGGGGCGCGGTGGGGAGTCCAATTGAGGTGTTGGCTGGTGACGTAGCCGCCCCGCTCGTTGTGAGTGTGAGGTACTTGGGTCAAGATCCGATAACTAATCCTAGCATGACCATCACGCTGCCGGTCGGGTTCAAGAACTCGACTGGAGGGACGACAGGAGTATCCTCCTACCAGGGATCGATATCGTATGGAGGGAGGATGGACTTCCAGTTCAGGATTTCGGTGGATGCTGCAGCAAGCGCGGGATCACATCTCTGCGAGGCCACGATCGAATACGCGAAATACGGGACGAGCTGGAATTCAACATCAAAGCAATTTGTGAGTGTCTACAAAGGAGTCTGGAGAGGAAGTGTGACCGTTCCCATAGTCCTGTACGAGAGGGCGATCTTGGACATGACGGTCTCGCCAGAGTACATTGTCGCGGGGAGGACGGCCAACGTCACACTGAGTTTGGCGAATATTGGCGAAGTGGATGTGAGGAGCATTGACGTGACAGTGTCGCTGGGCACAGGACTGGCAATAGTTGGAACTGATAACAAGTTCTACGTAGCCCAAGTCAGCAGCGGTGAGTCGGCTCAGCTTAACATGAGGGTCTTCAGCGCCTCCACGCTTGCCGGGACCATGGCTCAGATGACTGTCACGATCTCCTACAAGACAGCCTTTGGGTTCGCGAAGAGTGATGCCAGGACCATTACGATGCCGGTCAGGGGATTCACCGAAGCTCAGGTCGTGAATGCGGTAGCACCGTCATCTTCCACGTCGAAGTTCGCTGTGACCGGGACGATTGCTAATACTGGACTTGTGGCGTTGAGAACTGTGGTACTCTCAGTGGAGTCATCTGCACACTTCTCGGGAGCTTTACCTGCTTTCGTCGGCGATGTGTCTGTCGGAGCTCAGGCGCCGTATACACTACAGTTGACGGGCACGGGCGTCACGAACGGGACATATCCGCTCACATTCATCATCAGCTACAAGGACGACTTCGGCATTGTCAGTTCGGTGCGCCAGACCGTGCAGGTCGACTTCGTTGTGAAGGCTGCAGCCAGCACGGGCCAAACCGGGGGCACTCAATCTACGGCTGGAAACTTCGGCCTCATAGCGATTGCGGGCTTGCTAGTCCCACTAGTCGTTGGATTCGGGTTAGGCTACATTGTGTTCGGCAGGAAGAAGCGGGAAGTCGTGGAATGAAGCCCACAGAATATGTCCGGTTCGCGGCCAAGTCGCTCTGGTCTAGGAAGCTCAGGAGTTCCCTGACAGTAGTGGGAATCTCAATAGGGATAGCCCTGTACATAGTGTTGCTCTCTCAGACTCAGGGCCTGTATGACGCCATAGTCGGACAGATCAGCCAGATGGGAGCGAGCAGCATTTACGTCCTCTCCCTCAGAAGAGATGCATCGCTTTCAGTGGTAGACCTCAGCAACATCTACCAGGTTCCAGGCGTGTCCCAAGTCATACCCATGATTCAAGGGCAGGCGACCATGACTGATGGGAGCAACACGGTGGCCGTTTCAGTTCTCGGGATGAACTTTGCGGACCTCGATGTGGCATATCCCGGCGTGAACGCAATGGACGGAGAAATCCCCTCTACGCCAGGGTTATTCACTGCTCTTGTGGGATACAGAGTTGCTTATCCTCCGAACAGCAACACGACAGACCCGCTGGTTAGATCTGGAGACAGTATCATGCTGAGGGTGCTGGTCAGATCGGGAACGCAAACCACAACCGCCTACCGGTACGTTTCGGTGTCTGGCGTTCTGTCTCAATACGGAATCACCCTCGGCGCGTCGGGAGTGGACACAAGCGTGGTGATGCCTCTGGAAGTGGCGAACTACCTCTTCGACAAGAGGGGAACCTACGATGCAGCGATCGTCATAGCGCAAGATGTGTCCATGGTGTCTGACATGTCGACCGCAATTCAGAGTGTGCTCGGAGGTAGGTTCAACATAATCTCTCCAGGACAGATAGTGCAGAGCGCGCAGAGTATACTCGGGTTGGTGCAGGTCTTCTTGGGCGCCATGGCAGCGGTCTCTCTCATAGTCTCAGGCGTGGGAATTGCGAACATCATGTACATCTCAGTAATGGAACGAGTGAAGATAATCGGATTGTACAAGGCATTGGGGATGAAGAAGTGGGACGTCGCCGCCCTGTACGTCGTGGAGTCGGGTCTCATAGGAATTCTTGGAGGCCTGTTGGGCATCACGGTGGGGTTTCTGATCTCTGCCTACGGGCTCAACCTTCTATCGCTAATGACGTCCGGAGCCTCTGGAGCCGCCGCTGCAGCCCCAACAGGTCTTGGCGCTGCTGCACAAGCCCAGGCCGCCAACCTCTCCTCATTCTCCTTCACCCCGACTTTCTCAATCGGACTCCTTTCAACTGCCATGGCAATCGCGCTGCTGGTCAGCATTGTGGCCGGGCTGTACCCGGCATACAGGGCGTCGCAACTTGAACCAGCTACAGCACTGAAGACCGAGTGATCTAGAACTACCCGGCCAGGTCATCGGATGTGAGTTCCTCAGTCCAAGGCGTCGATAGAAGTTCAGTCACTCGGGGCAAGATCAGCTACTTGGACTCAATCACGTCGGTAATCATCCTCGCCCTCTGGATCTCGCCATCCGGTGGGACCTGATCCGCGACTCCGATGATGAAATGCTTGTCGTCAGAGTAGCTGTCGAGGATTTCGTCCAGGATCCCCATCAGCGTCTCGGCGGGATAGGCTCTGCTGAAAAGGGCTCCGGGTAGTCCGCCCCAAAGCACAATATCCTCACCCGCAGTCCTTCTCAGTTCAGCTACAGTGAGGTCGCCCATCGGTGCGGGAGTAAGAGATTGCGCGCAATCCACGCCCGTCTCTTGAAGAAGCGGAAGCAGACCCCTCAACGTACCGTCGATGTGCACGTAGATCAATTTGCCCGCTGAATGGAGTTGAGATGTCCTTCTGCGGTAGTAGGGGCCGATGTGTGTCTTGAACATGGTCGGGCTTATTATGTCACTTGAGAGGTTTTCCCCGAAGTACACGAACCTCGCGGGAGAGTCCTTGATGGCATCATATATCGGGTCATCCGCCTCGCACATCACCTGAATCGTCTCGTCGAACTCCTCCTTGGCTCTCCACTGCAGCTTTGCCACGTTCGTCAGACCGGCCCATTCCACCACGAGCCTTGAGAGCGGTGTCCTAGGAGGGAGTGAGCTGACGATCCCCCATCCGTCCCAAGACCTCATCAATCTGCTCTGGTGTTCGTAGGCCTCCTTGTTGGGCGTGATCTTCTGGTCCTTGATGATGAACCTCAGGATCTTCAGGTCCTTCTCAGTCTTCACAGGGTGCTCTATTGTTGCGCTGCTGTAAGAGACCTTTGATGATCTGTCAACCTTCCTCAGTTGGCCAATCGGCGTGTCGTACACTGTGTACCTAGTGAAACCACCATCTGGCTCAGGGACTTCGTGGACATTCATCTTGACTTGGGTGGACTCAGACGTGGTGACGGGTCCGTAGAGTTCTTCGTGTGCGCCGCACCCCAGATCCTTGTAGAGGTTTATCCTGCCTTCGTCCTCGTACTTCGAGGGCAGCGTTCCCATCGTCTTGTGGGACGAGTACCAGTAGGTCAGATCCGCGAACCAAGGCATAGCATCCGTTCTCTTCCCCTCGAATGCAGCCAGCAGTCTCTCAAAGGGGAGCAACGCTGTTTCGCGCGTTAGGCGGCAGTGTCTAGTTAAGGTTTCGCAGCTTTGAGAGAATCAGGTGGCGAGTCTGACTGGTACTTCGCGTATGTTTCTGCGTTGCGTTCTTCTTTTTCGCTTTTTATGCCTTGTAAGGAATCCCAGTTCTCATCCAAGGGTTAATTACTCTGGTATGGCCACAGGATCAGTGACGTGGCATGAGCGAAGAGAAGATCCCTGAGAGAATGAAGTGGTGGGTTGACGCCCGCTTCGGGATGTTCATCCACTGGGGCTTGTATGCGATCCCCGCTCGCGGTGAGTGGGTGATGTACTGCGAGAGGATTCCGAAGGCCGAGTACGCACGTCTCGCCCAGAGGTTCAATCCGAAGAGATTCGATGCTGACAAGTGGGTGGCGCTGGCGAAACAGGCTGGGGCGCGCTACATGGTTCTGACGACTCGGCACCATGATGGCTTCTGCCTGTGGGACAGTGACGTTTCGGATTACACTTCGATGAAGACCGCAGCGAAGCGGGACTTCGTGGCGGAATACGTGGAGGCTTGCCGCAAGGCGGGAATGCGAATCGGCTTCTACTATTCGCTGCTTGATTGGCGTTGGCCAGCGTACTGGAGTGGACCCGAGAAGAACCCCGAGGGATGGAAGGAGTTCCGCAACTACGTTCACTCCCAAGTGAGAGAACTGATGACCAAGTACGGGAAGATAGACATCCTGTGGTATGACGGAGGGTGGCCTCATAGCCCTGATGCGTGGCAGTCGAGTCAGCTCAACGCGATGGTCCGCAGTCTTCAGCCACACATCATACTGAACAACAGATCGGGATTACCGGAGGATCTCGACACTCCTGAGCAGCACATTCAGGGATCAAAACGACCGTGGGAAGCGTGCATGACAATTGACGACCTGTGGTGGGGATATGACGCGGGTGATCCGAATCTGAAGTCACCGATGCAGCTGGTTCGCAACCTAGTCAGGTGTGTCTCAGGCAATGGCAACTTCCTTCTGAACGTCGGTCCCATGGCAGATGGCGTGATCCCGCCACAACAAGCCAGCCGAATGCGTGCGATAGGGAGGTGGCTCAGGCGCAATGGAGAATCGGTCTACGGTGCCGGCGCCTCGCCGTTCGAGGAAGTACATCTCGGGTACGTGACTGCGAAGGGCAGTACTGCCTACGTGCACGTCACCTGCTGGCCTGGAAAAGAGATGTGCGTCGCGGGGATCAAGAACAGAGTCTTGGGCGCTCACATGGTAGCCACTGGAAAGAGACTATCCTTCGAACAGAATCACGACCGTTTGTTCGTCCGCGGTCTTCCTGCCCGGTCACCAGATCCCATCGACACCGTGGTAGCCCTCGAACTCGAAGGCAAGCCGGAGGCAGTGCCCGGATCGTTCTGGAAGTAGTCAGATCCCGATCTCATACGTTTGCGTTGCACGCACCTGCTTCTCGCTTTCATCCTTCGTGCGTTGTGGCAAAGGAGCTTGAAGTCCTAGTCTTATTACTCGCAGTGCTCTTGCGTATTTGACGATGACGAAGGTGGGCGACCATGAATAGGAAGATCTGGTTGCTTCTTCTGCTCGCGCTCGTATCTTCGGCAGTCGCAATAGTGGTGTTCACACAACAGCAAGCTCCACAGAAGTTTCCCTCTGCTCCTGGTAGCTATGAGCTGTCATTGACAGTCGGAGCAAGGGTCAGATCCTATCTGTTGCACATCCCTCCCTCCTACGACGGTGTTAGCCGTGTTCCTCTTGTCCTCATCTTCCACGGCTACGGCTTAGGTGGGACTATTCAGGCCATTGAGGGGGCGTCGAACATGACGCAGAAAGCTGATCAAGAGGGCTTCATAGTAGTGTACCCTCAAGGAACGGGCGGGACGCCCTCATGGAATGCCGGGCACTGTTGTGGGGAAGCTTTGGCTCAGAACGTCGACGATGTTGGGTTTGTCCGAGCCCTGATCATTGAGCTTGAAGACAACCTCCGAGTCGATCCGAAGAAGGTCTACGCCGCGGGGATTTCGAATGGGGGAGCCATGGTGCATCGGCTCGGAGCTGAACTCTCTGACCAACTTGCGGCCATTGCCGTAGTCTCCGGCGTGCTGGGCGGAAAGGCGACGACTGACTCTCCCCTTTTCATCCCTCCCGAGCCAACGCACGCCGTTTCCGTCATCATCTTCCACGGCATGGCGGATCAACTCGTCCCGTACGAAGGAGGCCACGGGGTAGTGGCCACGGGCGATCGGATTGACTTGTCCGTAAGCGATGCCGTCAACTTCTGGGTTGCGGCGGACAAGTGCTCGATGTTCGCTCAGATCGAGACCTCTTCGGGTGGACAAGTCGTCAAGGAGGTTCACTCGGGCGGTGACAATGGGACTGAGGTCGTGCTTTACACGATAGTGAACGGCGGTCACGCTTGGCCCGGGGCGACCACGGCAGACGAACCCTCCAGAATCGTTCCGGCAACAGATCTGATCTGGGAATTCTTCGCCGCTCACCCTAAGAGTTGAACGGACCGACACGATCTCTGTCTTGTTGCTTGAGACGTCCTATGGGGGGTAGCCCAACGTGTATATGTGCCTGCCTCCCTCCGCAAGCGGGCCCTTCACCACGGCCTCTATGTCTTCCTTTGATCTCTGCGTGAGTTCGTCAGCTGGGGGGAGCTTGCCGGGCGGATACTTCGCCATTATGTCGTTGTGCAGCTCGACCAGATAGTCAAGAAGAGCTGTCAGCCCTGCACTTGCCTTGTCTGCCCTAGCAAGCGTCGCCTTGCCAACGCAACCCTCAGGATATGCGAAGACTTCTATGGGACCACAGCCGACTTGGCCATACCAGTTGATTGGTCTCTGATAGGCGTTGCCTGCCTTGTCTATGTGTTTCGGAGGAAGGTAACCCTTGGGTACTGTGTCCACAGCCTCCTTCATGTCTATCAACTCTGGAAACAGCGCGAGCGAGTACGAAGTTTCCACCTCGTCAGCATGGATGAACGGCGTCTCAAACGGACCTCCGTGTTCTTTGTCCTTGATGTACTGCGGAATCGCATGGTACCAGTTAACGTTGACGAATACCCCCGGGATCTGGTACTTCTTTGCGAACTGATGCATCGCGGACGGGATGACGTACTCCTGTCCGTGTCCATTCAACAGGATCTGCTTCCTGAATCCCATGTTCCAGAAGCCCGCCATTACGCCTCTGACTAGCCCCTTGAACACATCGTCGTCTACGAGCACAGTGCCGGGCATCCCCATGTGGTGGAACGGGTGCGACCCGTACCAGATTGGCATCGCCACAGTGCAACCGGTCTTTTCTGCGACCAGTTCGGCCATCCTCGTGACCAGATAGGTGTCTTCTCCTGCGGGCGCATGTGGCCCGTGAGCTTCGGTGCTCCCTAGGGGGATTATTATCAGGTCGTTCTTCTTGAGCCTCTCCTTGACTTGGGCTCCAGTCATGTTCTGGTAGTAGAGACCTGTAGGTGATTCCATTTGTCCGCTCTTCGGGAATTCCCACTTGGTCATGATTAATGTAAGCACTCAGAACGTTATATCCTTTCACGAATGCTACTCCTTGCCAGTCACGGCGTCCCGAATCCCTTAACTCAATCCGCCGCTTGGACGAAATCGATCGCTCTCCGCAGTGCCACGCGCGCGTCGGGATCGACGTCTTAGACAGTTGCCCTTATGTTCTTCGCGGGAACAGGTAAGCCAAATAAGCTGGTCGTATGATCCTATGTATGTGAATCTGCGGGGGCTGTATCTAACCATCGGGGTCGTGATTCTTTGTTCCATACTGGTTGCTACGTGTTCAGCTTCAGCCGGAAGAGTGGTTGTTTACGTAATTTCGTGTTCGTCGTGCCCCGAGAGTTTCGAAAATGATCCTACGCCGTATATCACGGATCTTGAGGTAGCACTCAATAGAATAGGTATTACGGACATAGAAGTCAGGTACCTCAGCGGGGTTCAGACGGATGAATTGGATCTGCTCTATCAAAGGTTCGGCGTTCCTGGGTCTATGCGTGGAATGCAATTGACAGTAAGTGTTGACGAGAGGTTCCTTTTCGTGAACTTCGTCCCAGTGGAGTTCATTGCCGAATTCTTGACCAAATACTCGGGAGGATATCAGACGATCGTCATCTATAGAGACCTAATGCGCGATCTGTACGTAACAATGGACGAGGCCGGACATATCAAAGAATGCAGCATACACAATTCCATTGCTGAATGTATCGGCGACCAAGGCCTATCCTCATCTACCCTAGGTTCGGTCTTGTCTCTCGTTATCATAAGTGGGCTTTTGGACAGCATAAACCCCTGCGCATTCTCGATTCTATTGTTCTTCATCGCCTTCGTTTTCGCAATGAGCAAGGTCTCGATAGAAAAGACCAGAAGCAGGGTGATGGTAGTGGGATCCGTCTATATCGCTGGAGCTTACCTCGCTTACCTGGCAATAGGTCTCGGCCTCGTGACTGTTTTCTCCTTCTTGCCCTTTTCGGGCCTGATCGGGAAAATCGCGGCGTTGCTGATAATCCTTCTAGGGGTGATGGACGTCAGGCGGGTGCGCGCGGGTAAAGGAGTCCTTTTGGGGATATCCGATTCCAACCGTGAATTGATTACGAGATGGATGAACAAGCTAACAATTCCGTCTGCGTTCATCGCGGGAGCCATGGTCAGTCTGTTTGAGTTTCCATGCACGGGCGGGATCTACTTCGCCATCCTAGCAATGCTGTCTCAAAGGACTACTTCTCTGCAAGGATTGGCATTTCTCCTTGTCTACAATGTTGCCTTTGTCCTTCCTCTGGTGGCTATCTGCTTGTTTGCGTCACGTAGGTTCTACTCCAAGGAGATATTGGAGTTCTTATCGGCGAAGTGTCCAACTTCCCTAAAGGAGCGAATCGGACTAATATCTGGTCTGGCGATGATCATGTTGGGGATAATCCTGCTCTTCTTTAGTCTTGTCTGAGTCATCTCAACCCTGAGCTAGCAGGCTCTTTCAGCTTCTTTGGAGAACCCCATGCGAGCCAAGGGGGATCCAGTTATCCTTGGGAGTCGCTTCAGATCGATATTGGATATCGGCCGAACTTCCTGCATGCGTCAAACATCATCTCGATGTTCTGTGGGGGAACGTCAGGTTGTATGTTGTGTGCTGCTGCAAGTATGTAGCCGCCACCAGGCGCGTAGTCCCTTATCCTTTCTGCAACTTCTTTCTCTACGTCTTCCACGGACCCTCGCGGGAGAACGTGTTGAATGTCTACTCCTCCATGAAAACAGACGCTGTTTCCAAATTCCCTCTTCAGCTCAGAAGAATCCATATCCTTTGCCCTGGGCTGGACAGGATTTATGATGTCGAAGCCGATTTCGATCAAATCCCCCATTATTGGCCTAATGCTCCCGCAACTGTGAAGCTGAACTTTGACCTTGAATCCTTTCTTGATGAAGGATAGGAGCTCCTTAACTCTGGGTTTGACCTTCTCTCTCCACATCGTAGGAGAGATAAGCATCCCATGTTGCATGCCGTAGTCGTCGCCGTACAAGACTACCTGCACGTAGTCCCCAACTTCATTCAGAAATGCGCCCCACAATGCCTTATGAATCTCGAGGGTTTCATCCAGTAGTGCATCGACTAACTCGGGATTCATTGTCAGATCGCGGTAGAACTTATTGAATCCCCTAAGCCAGATCGCAAGTTCAAGGATGCCTCCCGTGAAGGAATCGCAAGTGAGAGCATAGCCTTCATCCAGCAATCTCCTAGCTTTTTTCCTGAGGCCTTGAGTTCTTCCCTCGTGCGGCCTTGGGCCCTTGTATTTCCTCACATCATCAATGCCCAAAGCATCGTAAAGAGGATTCAGTCCTTCCACCATCTCGAAGTAGTAACCATGATATTGTTTCCTCAGTGTGATTCCAAATTCATTGGTGTAGGTGTCCTCAGACGTGACCCTTATCTCTTCTTTCTTGGGAGGGTTCAGTCTTATGTGTCTGAAATCAATGTCGAATTCCTCCAAGATTGCCTCTGGTATCTCGACAAGGCCCTGCATGCTGTCCCATATCACGGAAGGCAGCCCTTCCAGGCGCAAATAGCTCTTCAGGTTATCATATGCAACCTTCGTTATTCCGCTAATCGGCCCCCCAAGATCCATCGGGACCCTATCCGGTTCTCTCAGGTCTATTGCAGCTAGTACTCTTTCTATGTGCTTCATTCTATGCGCCTGCATATCGCTTTCTTCCGTAATTGGTCTCCAATGCGTCTAACTTCCGTCAGAACCAAATAAGGGTTTCCTGTCACCGTTAGACTCCAAAGAGACACACGAGTTGTGTGATCAGCGAATCATGCAAAATAGAACTAAGGGCCTGAAACCCTGTGTCTGCGGTACAACAGTTGTGATCCATGTCGTCTTGATGGTCATCAACTGAGAGGTATACTGCGGTTCGGTGTGTGACTGAGAAAAAAGTGAAAAAAATGGAAGGCGTTGATCCCTTCTAGGTTTTTCTCCTGAACAGGATCAACGCTAGGGCTACTATTGCAACGGCCTCTAGTATTACGGCGATTTCGAGTATACCGACGGCTCCTGATAACCCCGCTAGGCTTGTCTTGACGGACGTCAAGTCCGTACTCATACTTGACACCGTCTGAGCTATAGTCGCAAGTTCAGGGAACGTAGGCACAGGAGGCGAATATGAGGCATAGCCTTTGCCTATGTAGAACTCTGCATCATCTGCGGGTATCCTCTCGGAATCATCAGCCTCAAAGGGACCGTACCAAGTCAAGTCAATTCCTCTGAACTCCGGCGTGTGTTTGGTGAAGTAGACGGTTGCGTAGTCTATGGTTCTCAGCCTTATCCCGCCGACCCATCCTCCGGTCTTGCTGGAATTGAACCCGTTTATCATCAGGGTTAATTGTGCCCACCACGGAACCGGCATGATCCAGGGGTTATCGGCTGTCGGCCAACCTGTCCACTGATTTGTGTTCACCGGCACAAAAGCAGGTGCTTGCACTATTGGTATGGTTGGTAGCTCCGCATAGTATATTGCCATAGCTTGTCGGAAGAGAGCTAAGCACCCGGTCTTGTTGAGCAACGGTGAGGTGGTCATCAGTCGGTTGACTATTGCATCGTATGTCGAATTTATGAATCTCCAGCCGTTGTACTCCCAACTCCCGACTGCCTCTCCAAGTGGTTTTGTGTATTTGCTGTTGTACAAGTTAAGGTTGAAGAAGGGATCAGTGTCGCCCGGACACTGCCAGCCGTAGAAGATATCGAAGTCACCTTTCTTGAGGGAGTCAGTCAATACAGCATCCGCTAGGATCTTCACGGTGACGTCCATTCCTGCTGCTCTGAGTTGTTGCGCCAAGACTTCCGATACTCTCCTCTGCTCTACTGTGTTCGTCTGCGAACTGACTAGATAGAGCATTGCAACCCTAGTGCCGTTCCCTGTGACCCAGACGCCATCAGCTCCTTTCGTCCAACCGAGGGACTGAAATATCGCTGTTGCCTTTGCCGGGTTATATGCCGTCGGCTCATACTGCGTGATCAGGTTCTGTATCGCGTCGAAATATTCTTGGTACCCTCCATATGCCGGAAAGATGTAGGGAGTGGGCACAGTGGTGCGGTCGTAGGCCAGGCTCGCGATTGCAGTCCTGTTGATCAAGTAAGAAATCGCTCTTCTGACCTGCGGGTCGTTCCAAGGATACTTTGCATTCTGTATGATTAGCAGTCTCGGGCATGGATCGTTCCACGCATAGGGAGCCGCTTTGTACCAAGCTGTCACATACGGGTTTCTCTGTTGAACGGTGAGGAAGGCGCCAAAGGACAGCAACCCTATGTTTACTGCGTCAACATCGTTGGATGCCAAAGCCGCGGCCAGAGTTTCCTCAGTGCCCAGAGTCTCAAAGACGACATACTTAGGTGCCGGCCTTATCCCATACTTTTCCGTCGCCCACCAGTCATCTCTGCGCTCGAAGACAGCCGCAGTTTGTGCTGCGCTAACCAGCTTGTAAGGTCCAGTCCCCACCGGGTTGGGATAGTTGCTGAATGTCAGCGGGTCTTTGCCCTCCCAGATGTGCTTTGGCACTATCGTTAGGCCACCCCAAACTCTGACGGCAGGAAATGTATCCCTGTTGAGATGGAACCTCGGGTTCGCAGCCTTTAGGTTGATTCGGACTGTGTAATTGTCTATCTTAGTGACCGAATCTACATCTGCTGCAACAGCGGCTGAACCACCCAATCTGGGTGCATTTTGTAGGAGCATGTTGTATGTGAACACGACATCGTCCGCTGTGAACGCATATCCATCATTCCATTTCACGCCCTGTGTCAGATATACCGTGAGACTCTTGAAGTCCGCGGAATACTCGTATCTCTGCGCCAGCCACATTACGTCCTCACCCGTCTGATAGTTCCAGTAGGAGAAGTACTCCCAGATATTCTGTTGCATGCCAGTGCCTGATCTGGAAGGCGCACCAGGGGCATAAAGATTGAGCATAGTAGGATTCGTATATCCGGTACCTAGGCCGCGCACAAAGTAAAACGTTTGCTCCCTAGGAAGAGCGGGGACAGCCTGTACTGCCTCTGGAACCTTTAGTATCATAGGCGGCAAACAGAAGAGTAGAAGAGTAAGCGCAAGGCTTGTCAGAACTATGTTACGTTTGTTCATCACTTTTCACTCGATATATAGGGGTGCCATTCAATTTAAGCCTTCTTCCGAGCCTGCGCGCGAGGCCTCCCGAGGACATTGTAGCACAGGCAAACTGAACTATCTGATAGATATGGATCACGAAGCTCGATACAAGTGACAGGCGACTGACGTTGACCCTTCTTGCCTGAGCATGGGCCGCTCCGCCTTGCACACCTCCATCCTAAGCCCGCATCTATCGTAGAACTTGCACCCTTTCAAGGTCTGAGTCTGGGATTCTCTGGACGGCAATTCTATGTGCTCTTTCCACCTTTGTCCGGGGTCAGGTATCGGAATCGAATCTATGAGCAACCTAGAGTACGGGTGTAGTGGGTTTTCAATCACATCGTCTATTGGCCCCATTTCCGCTATGCTTCCTTGATACATTATTGCGATGGAATCACTGATGTAATGGGCCGTCGAAAGATCATGAGTGATGTAGAGAAATGACACGTTCCACATCTTCTTCAAATCCAGCATCACATGCAGAATGCCTGCCCTCATCGAAGCATCCAACATTGATACTGGTTCATCCGCTACTACTATTCTTGGCCTTAGGAGGAACGCTCTTGCGAGCATTATCCTCTGCCTTTGCCCCCCGCTTAGCTGGTGGGGGTGTTTTCCGAGTATTTCCTCTGGTCTTAGTCCTACTACCTCAAGCGTTTCTGATATCAGTCGGCGAGCCTCGTCGTCTGTCTCGGTCAGATTGTACTTCTCTATGGGCACTTTCAACGCATGATCTACCACATACATTGGATTGAATGCTCCGAACGGATCTTGGAATATAGCCTGGACTTCCCGTCTATACTTCTTCCACTCGTCCTTGCCCATGCTCAGTATGTTCTTGCCTCGGTAGATGACCTCGCCATGAGTTGGTCCTATGAAGCCCAAGACCATTCTGGCAGTCGTAGTTTTGCCGCTACCGCTCTCGCCTGCGATGGTGAGTATAGTGGGTTTCTCAGCAGGTATGTTGAAGGAAACATCGTCCACAGCCACGAGTTCTCTTTTCGCGATGAATCCGCCGGTATTGAAGATTTTCGTCAGATGTCCTACTTCCAGCAGGTTCCTAGAATCGCTCATGATCAATCACTATGCAGATGACAAGCCACGAATCTGCCAGGTTCAACCTCGGCAAGTTCGGGCTCCTTGGTATCACATGTTCCTGCCATGAGGCGCGGACATCTCGGGTTAAACCGACACCCTTCAGGCGGGTTCCTGAGGTCGGGGGGCAATCCTCCGATCCATGTCGGCTCTGACCTCACCTTTAGTCTTGGTATTGACGCTATGAGCAAACGCGTATACGGGTGTAAGGGATCCTTAAACACATTTTCTGTTCTTCCTATCTCCACTATTTTCCCTGCATACATTATCCCCACTCTGTCTGAGATTTCCGCCTGAGCTGCCATATCGTGAGTTATTAGCAGGATGGTGTGCATTCTGTCTCTGATCTCCATAAGCAATTGCAGTATGCCTCTTTGGACAATGACGTCCAATGCCGTCGTAGGTTCGTCGGCTATCAAGACTTCAGGGTCCAACGCTGTCGCCATGGCGATCGCAACCCTCTGTTTCATCCCTCCACTAAGTTCATGCGGGTACATTCTGATGATTTCACGAGACAAACCCACGTCCGTCAACAGTTTCTCTATTCGATCATCTAATTCATCTCTTGAGTGTCTGCTCTCGTGCGCTTCTATGCCATCAGATATTTGGTCTCTTATTCTCATCACAGGATTCAGAGCATTCATCGAACTCTGGGGAACGTATGAAATCCTCTTCCATCTAATCAGTCTGATTTTCTCTTCTGCAAGCTCAAGCAAATTGGCACCATCGAATATGACCTCTCCTCCTCTTATGTGCCCGGGCGGCTTGAGGAGTCTCAGAATGGCCAATGCAAGGGTCGTCTTGCCGCAGGCAGATTCACCTGCAATCCCGAATATCTCTCCCCTCCCTATGATGCCAAGGCTTGCATTATCCACAGCCCTTGTTGGGTTCAGTCCGGTTTCGTAATAGGCGGTTAGGTTCTTGATTTCAAGAATGCCGTCGGACATCCTACTTGCCTCTCAACTTGGGATTGATCACTTCATCAAGACCCGCATGCATCAGATACAAGGAAAAGAACGAAAATATCAGGACAAAAACCGGTGCGCCCCACCACCACCACAACCCCCTGTACATCGCAGCACTATTGAGGGCCCACCAGAGCATCATTCCAAGGGTCATATCAGTCTGAGGCCCAAGGCCCAGTATTGACAGGCCTGACTCCGTCAGGATAGCTGATAGGTAAGAATTGACGAAGTTGGCAATCATCCATTGAAGCATATGAGGCATGAGTTCTCTTACTATCAGTTCAAAACTGCCCATTCCTGAGAGTTTCGCCATGTACACGAACTCCCGTTCTTTCAGGCTCAATGCCTGAGCCCTAATCTGTCTCGCAGGCCAGGCCCAAGCGAATGCCGCTATTATTAGGGCCATTGTCTCAACCGTCACAGCTCTGACTAGTGCAGATATCAGTATCAAAAACATTAGCGATGGAATTGAAAGGAAAACGTCTGTGAGTATTCTAAGTATGTCATCTGTAATGCCACCATAGTACGCGCTGACAAACCCTATCAGAGCACCGGCGGCGGTTCCTATGGTAGCCGCTATTAGGCCTATTTTCAGTGAATTTAGGGTCGCGCCAAAAAGCTGAACCAGGATATCTCTACCGAGGACCTCCGTCCCCAGCACATGATCTAGGCTCGGAGGCAATGCGGGTAAGGCGTGACCCACGAGAAGGAGATCGGGCGAGGACAAAAACACCCCAAGCAAAGGTGTGGCTACCAAAATCACAAACATAGCAAAACCTACGCTGAAGTTGCGATTGCTGAAGGGACCTTTCAGGAAACTCGTCAAGTTACCCGCAAGTCTTCCCGGAAACGCGCTCTTCAATGTCATTCGCCCCCGTGTCTGATTCTGGGATCTATCAGCGGGTAGATCATTTCAATTGCGAAATTAGCTGTGGCTACCGCTACGACTATCAGCAATACGGTTCCCTGTATCAACGGATAATCGAGAGTTGTGATAGCTCCGGTTGTTAGAGATCCAATCCCGGGGTAGGCAAATATGACTTCCGTTATGAGCGCCCCAGAGACTATGCGACTTAGGGAAATGGCCAGACCAGTGACCTGAGGTAGAATGGCATTTCTGAAGGCATATCCCCATAGGATCTGACTCTTTGGCAGACCCTTCGCTTCTGCCATCAATAGGAAGTCCTCCCCCTTTACTGTCGCTATCATTGACCTCATGCTTAGGAACCACCATCCAAGAGATGATAGTATGATGGTTGCTGCGGGAAGTATTGAGTGCTGAAGGATGTCCATGGCGAAATCCAGAGTAAACTCGGGGACTAATCCGACAGTATAGCCTCCCGAAGGCGGTAGTAATCTCAATGTATACGCAAACAAGAAAACCAGCATTACGGCAAATATGTAATACGGCACGATATACAAGAAGAGAGCCGCTGAGGCGAAGATACTTTGGATCTTTGATTCTCCTGCCCATCCAGCGAGTGCGCCCAAAAGGGTACCGATGATCCAGCTGAGGACAGTTGTAGTTGCTAGTAAGCCAACGGTCCAAGGAAGACCCTGAAGGATCAGATCAGAAACCGTTGTGGGAAAGTACACTATGGAATAGCCCAGATTGCCACGGATGACTTCACGTATATAGGCAACATATTGGGTCAGCAGGTCATCGTTCAATCCAAACAACCGTTTGTACTCTTCCACCAGGGCTTCTCCCCCTCGAAGCCCTCCCATCTCTGAGAGGTTCCGGACGACTACGCTCAGGGGATCGCCAGGAGTGAGGCGCGGAACCAGGAAGATCACCGTTATCGAAACAAGGATTGTCAGAACGAATATTGTTGACCTCTCGATGAGATACTTAGCTGGGATAGCCAACCACGTTATTTGTCCAAGTTTCCTTATATCTCTTCGTCCTCGCACTCTAGCCCCTCGATAGAAAGCGTCTGTGCTAGGTAGCCCGAGCATAAGAAAAATGCTAGACGGAACTGCCAAAGAGTAAGGGAAGGAGACAGAAGAAGAGCGGAATGTTGTCTATCTCAGCCAAAGAACCGTCACGTGAGTCAAGCCCACAGACTGACGGGCAGTCGAATCGCTCCTCCGAAATCTTCATCCTAGAGAGAATACCAGCCGCCAATTTCGTTCCGATTGCTCATCCCATTTGTTTAGCGTAGGTTGATCCTGTCTAGTACATTCAGGAGTTCCATCAAATCCTTTATGGAGTAGTGTCCAACTCGTATCTTATCTTGCTGTATGATGACTGAGGTCAGGCCCGCTCTTTCGGCCCCAACAGAGTCATCCGAAGAATCCCCCACCATAATCGCTTCAGATGGCTTACATCCGATTTTCTCACACGCATAGGAGAAGATTGAGGGATCAGGTTTAGTTGTCGGATGATCCGCTCCTCCCAACACGATCACATCAAAGAGGCTACCGATGGGGCTTCTCTCAATTACACCCCTTTTGTCGCGAATGTGGTCGTCATAGTCTGCGATGATACCCAGCCTATACCCTCTTCTTCTCAGTTCCCCCAGAACGTAGACTGCGTCCTTCGCTAGGTGACTATTGGCTTCAATGGTTCTCCAATACTGCTCAACAGCTCTTCTGACAACTTTATCATCGAGTTCCAACCCCAGTTTTCCCAAGGCGGCTTTCCAAATGCGGATCCTGTCAAACTCCTTTCGGGAGAACATCATGATTTCCGCACTTTTGTATGCCCTGTGGACGCGTTCCCTGTCCATCTTGGTCCCACGTCCTAACAGGTCAGCTTCGACGACACGCATAGCTGCTTCTTCTCCGCATCTCTTGAATTCGTTGTGAACGTTGAGGGTGTCGTCCCAATCCAGGAATATGGCTTTCATCATTTGTACGGTCTCGCAGTGGTTGACAATGCTATCGTGGGTATGCCAACATGTATATGTGCTTTCGCGCGCTTCCCACGGTCGCCGCCCTTTGTTAGTCAACGTATACCCAGATCTCACTTTCAGTCGGCCGCTTGGACGAAATCGATCGTTTTCCGCAGTGCCACCTCAGAAGAGGGTTCCTGCAGAATCTCTGCAGACAAGTAGCCGTCGTAGTGGATTCCTTTGAGCGCTCTGAATATCCCGGCGAATGGGATATGTCCGTCACCGGGGGGCCTTCTGTTGCTGTCAGCTATGTGGAAGTGCCCTAACCTTTCACCCACACTTCTTATTGCGTCAGCCATGGACTTCTCTTCAATGTTCATGTGGAACGTGTCGAGGAGGACGAGAGACCTTTCGAGATTCTGTCCCCTGATCAAATCGAGCGCTTGGGATGCCTTGTTGATGAACGCGGACTCGTATCTGTTCAGTGGTTCGATGATCAACCTAGCCTCCCTTAGCTCCATCATCGACTTGGCCAGGGATTCCGGGGATGGCGCAGGGACAACGCCGCCCTTGATTGAGCCCAGGATCACGCCACAGTCGAAGCGCTCCGCCATCTTTGAGAAGTCCAAAACGCGTTTGACTGCCTTCCGTCTGGTCCTCTCCTCGCGGGAGCCGAGGTAGAGCCCGTCCGTTGTAGCCAGGCCTGTGCCTATTGCGGAAAGCTCCATCTCGTGCTTGGCGAGAAGTCGCTCTAGCTCTGCAACATCAATGTCTTCCGGCTTTCTGAGGAGGAGTTCCACGCCATTGTAGCCCAGAGCTCGAAGTATCCGCACTGCCTCCTCCAGTCTCCCGCAGAACGAGAAAGGAACCTGCGTCACAGGACACACCGAAGCCGATACCTTCAACTTCCTCTCACAAGCACTGTCATACTCATCTCTAACCTCTTAAAGCTCTGTTGCACCCTGCAGATTGCCGAGGTACTGTCCTCGGCCCGTTCCTTCTGGACGCACACAAAGACAGAAAAGCGTTCAGTGCTACCTCATAATCAGAATGAGGGCAACGGTTCTAGAGGCAGAGTGGCGACCGAAGCATGGCTACAAGACATCGCCTGCAGAAGAAAGCACTCATCGAACCTACGCTGGGGCTCAGGTCTGGAAGAATCCCAAGTTGGTGATAAGAGATGTGGACAAGCCCAAGCTGGGGCCAAAGCACGTCTTGCTGAAGATCAAGGCAACTGGGATCTGCGGGAGCGATGTGCACATGGTTGAGCATGACAGTGAGGGCTACATGCTCTACCCTGGACTCACCAAGTTGCCCGTTGTTCCGGGACACGAAGTGGCTGGCGAGGTGGCAGAGGTTGGTCCCGGTGTCACCATGCTGAAGGTAGGAGACATGGTCACTTGCGAGGAGATGTGGTGGTGCGGCGAATGTGACGCGTGCAGGACTGACAACCTGAACCAATGCTACAATCTGGAGGAAATGGGATTCACTTCGAATGGAGGTTTTGCGGAGTACCTGACTGTTCACCAGAAGTACTGCTGGAAGGTAGATGAACTGGTCAAAGTCTATGGGAGCGAAGACGCTGCCTACGAGGCCGCGGCCACAACTGAGCCCGCATCCGTGGCATACAACGCCATCTTCGTCAGGGCCGGTGGGTTCAAGCCCGGAGCAAACGTTGCGATATGGGGTGCAGGGCCTATCGGGTTGGCCTCGGCAGCACTCTGCAAGGCAGCCGGGGCGGGCAAGGTAATTGTGTTTGAAGTCAGCGACGTGAGGAGGCAGTTGGCCAAGTCAATGGGCGCCCACCTCGTTCTCAACCCTCAGGAGCTGTCACAGCAAGGAGTCCAGCCCTACGAGAAGCTCCTAGACGCAACGGGAGGTGAGGGAGCGGACTTCCTGGTGGAGGCGGCCGGTGCCCCTCCGCTCACACTACCACAAATGAATAGGGCCTTGGCCATAGGCGCAAAGATTGCCTGGATAGGCAGGGCTAACGCCGAGGCTCCGATCTTCATCGAGTACTTCCAGACGCATGCGTCACAGTTGTATGGGGCTCAGGGACATTCAGGCCATGGGACTTTCAAGAACGTGATCAGGCTGATGGCAACAGGGGCAATTGACACCAGAAAGATGGTCACGGCTAGGACCCCGATCGAGGACATCCCACAGTACATCGAGAAACTGGTGAACAAGAAAGAGGTAAAGGTCCTAGTAAAGCCGAAGTAACTCGCTCGATCAGTATATGTCCCCAATCGTCAGCGCAGATTAGCTATCGTGACGGATCTCTTCTCCTTTGCCGAGATCTTGCAGGCCTCAGCCACTTCGATGGCTTTCAACCCGTCCGTGACCGTGACCTCTGGCATACGGTTCGCGAGGATTGATTTGACGAAACTCGTGTCCTGTTTCACGAAAGCCTCCTGGAACCTCCCGGCAAACCAGCTTGCTCCTCCTTGCCTTATGCCAGTCTTGTCAGCGAACAACAGCCTAGGATCGTTCATCGCTCCCACCACAACGCTGCCCTCACTGCCGACCACCTCCGTCCTGAGGTCGTATCCGTAAGAGCTCTTCCTCAGGCCCTCAATGTATCCGAATGCCCCAGACTCGAATGTCATCAAGATCACAGCGGTGTCGTAGTCGCCCTTTCTCCTGACTTCCTCGCAGATCTTGTCCGAGGCCTTCGCGTAGACAGATGTCACTTCGGAGGACATGAGGTGCCTCGCCATGTCTATGTCGTGTGACAACATGTCATAGAAGATTCCGCCACTCAAAGAAGGGTCGATTGCCCAACCTGTCGGAGGAGCAGGATCGTGCGCGACCGCCCTGTAAACTTGGGGTACTCCGGCAAACCCACTCACCACTCGATCCTTGGCTTCTGCGTATCCGCGATCGAACCTTCTCATGTATCCGACCTGAACCACAAGTTTCGCTGTCCCAGCGAGGTCGACGATCTCCTTAGCCTCCAGCAGCGTAGGTGCCACGGGCTTCTCGACCAGAACGTGCTTCCGAGCGTTAGCAGCTGCGAGTACGACGCGCCGATGGAAATGAGTTGGGACAGATACGACGACTGCGTCGATGTCATCGCGGCGGAGCGTCCCTTCCCAGTCCGTTGTCCAATCTACCCCGAGACTAGCCCCGGAGTCTCTTGCGACGCTCTCGACTTCGTCAGCCACACATGTTAGAAGGGCCTCGGGGATCTGGTTCTTGAGAATGCTCGCGTGTATGTTGCCAGCTCTTCCCATACCTATGACGCAAACCCGAATTCTGGTCACGACTCTAGCATTGAGTCAGCTACGTAGATAAGAGTTGTTCGGGCATTCATGCGAGAGCGCAGGATAACGGTCAACCCATCTTGCTGCTGTCAGAGACGGTCCTACTGCAATTCAGACTCGATCAAGAGCCCTCTTCTCTTCAACCTATTCAAGGCGGCGTCAAGTTCCCACAGATGGCAGTCGGCCTCTTTCCAGAGCGCGGAGAGGCTCATGGTCCCCCTTGTCCTGAGCAGACGAAGCACGAGGTCATCGAGTTGATTCGGATCTTTCGTGGTCGCCAACATTTCGTGGGGGCCTACCACGACCCAAGCTGAGCCGCAACTCGGTTGGCTCATCTCAGTCCAATCACCCAGCAGGTCAATACAGCCACCGCCTCAACAGAACTGTGGCATGCGCAAGCCCAAACCCGTTCTTCTCCAGGCAGTTGATCGAGGGCCAGTCGTTCAACGAGACCCAGCAGTCGACTATCGTAGCTCCCTTTTCGGCCGTCAGTGACTCGAGCAATTGACCCACGAGGGCGGTGCCTATGCCAACTCCTCTTTTCGGTGGGTCCACGGCGAAGCAGTCTATCTCAGCGAAGCCCGTGCCGAACCCTCTGGAAAAGTCAGCGTCCGCGTGCCCAATGGCGAATCCGACCACCTCACCTCGCGACTCCGTCACGCTGCAGGTGCCTGCACCTTTGCTCACTCCCTCCAGCAAGCCTTTCACCTGTTCTTCGCGGAATCTCTCCTTTGCTTCCGCCGATATCTTCTTGTCCACCTCAATGAGGTTCTTCTCCCCAGATGCCATGTAGATCCTCTGTATGTCGTCAAGGTCGGAATTCCTCCAAGGACGGATTGTGATGTTCGGTGGTGTCTTTGGTTCCCCCAAAACTCGTCCGCGCGCTCTGAATATGCAGTTCGAGTATATGGTCCTCATGCCCTCCTTCTCGTAGCACGATATTGCGTTCAGATTGTCCAGGTCCGTTCCGACACCCACTATCTCAGCGCCGTCCTCCAAGACATGTCCCATGACCGTCTTCACAAGAGAGGTCCCAGCGCCCAAACCCCCTTTTCTCGGCTCGACTGCCATAATCCCGAGTTCTGCCCACTTGTGTCCGACTATTCTGGTAAGAAACTCGTTGAACTCAAAGAACTCGAAGCCAATCACCTTTCCGCCCAAGTCAGCCACGAAACAGTCGCTGGGGAACTTGCCCATCAACCCCCTGCTCCAAGCTATCCAGGCCATTTCTCCTGGGTCCGAAGTCTTCGGGAGTTTGCTGTCCGTATGATGCGAATACGGATGCGGGGCGACGGGGGAGGAGTATGCTTCGTGCCAAATCCTCTTGACCGAGTCAAGATCACCAGCCTCTGCCCTTCTGATGGTCAGGGACATGCTGGAATAGTGTGGCGATCCACCTAAAAAGGTTGGGAACGAATCCCGCGGAGACTGTATCACCCTCTTTCGTCGCCAGAAGAGGAGGCATGCAAGGAATCGTTATATGATATCATAGCTTGGTCATGGACAGTCACGATGAGTTCTGAGACTGTGTATTCGTCGCATCATCCCTCATTCTCTTGGCTGTTTGTGGCGGTCTTCATCATTGCTGCCTCGGCGCTTTTCTTCGAGGTGACAGGGGCGGCCTTCGCAGACATCGGACTGAGCCCAATGACCGCTGCGCTCGTGGTAGGGGCGAGCTTGCTTGGCAGCTATGTCAACATCCCAATAGCCCGCGTCCGCTCTGAGCAGCCGACGGTCACAGACGAATACGTGACCCAGTACGGCATAACCTACAGGATTCCAAGGACGATCTCCACCACCCGGGACACCATACTTGCCGTGAACTTGGGAGGGGCCGTAATACCGTCGCTTGTGGTGGTCTACCTGCTGTCGAGGTATTCATCGTTGCTTCCTCAGATGGTCTTGAGCGTGGCAATCGTGGCGATAGTGACTCACTTCGTTGCCAGACCTACCAAGGGATTGGGGATAGTAACTCCAGCTTTGGTCCCGCCTCTTGCGGCAGCGGCCAGCGCCTTCCTCATACAGTCAAGCGCACCTTACGTGATAGCCTACGTCTCCGGCGTCGTGGGCACGCTCGTCGGTGCAGACTTGACAAATCTGGATGCGATACCAGGTCTGGGTGCAGGAATAGTGAGCATAGGTGGTGGTGGCACTTTCGATGGTGTGTTTCTCAGCGGAATAGTCGCTGTTCTGCTGGCGTGACAAAGGCAGCAAGACCAAGTGATGAGTTATTACCTCATAACTGGCGAGTTGAAGGGGTATGAGAACAGTCAGTAAGGATGCTGAGAAGTTGATGGTTTCCCTCTTTGGGGCAGGTGTCTTGCCTGCTTTCTCGTTCACATACGGGGGCAAGAGATCCGAACAGTTCATCAAAGAATACAACTTGGGTCAGAAGAGCCGACGGATTGACAATGTCCGAACTGAACACATCTACACATATGAAGATCCGAAGACTAGGCTTCAGGTTCGCTGTGAATGCATATCGTTCAAGGATTTCCCGGCTGTTGAGTGGGTGGTGAAGTTCAAAAACAACGGTGAAGAGGACACACCCATACTTGAGGACGTTCACGCGCTTGACATCGTATCTAAGAAAAAGGGGAAGGGCGATTTTGTCCTGCATCGGGCCCATGGAAGTTCAGCTACGAAAATGGACTTTGCACCCATTGATGAGCTCATCAATCACGTCACATATCTTGCACCTGTTGGAGGCAGATCTTCCAACACAACTATCTTCCCCTTTTTCAACATTGAGGCTACTGGAGAGGGAGGCATAATTGTTGGAATAGGCTGGTCTGGCCAGTGGGTTGCAACACTTGCCAAAGACGGTTCTTCATCCTTGCATGTTCGAGCTGGGATGGAGCTGACACATCTCAAGCTTCACCCAGGCGAAGAGATACGCACGCCTCGGATTCTGCTTCTCTTCTGGCAAGGCGGCGATTACATTGAAGCACACAACATGCTTCGCCGATTTATCCTGAAACATCATACGCTTATGCGCGGTGGTAAGCCCGCGACTGTGCCCCTGGCTTGCATGGACCGCCGGCACGGAGGAGAAGAATCTAACAAAGCTACTGAACAGTCCCAGATCGAGTTTGGCACACGCTATGCCAAGTGTGGTGTTGAATATCTCTGGATCGATGCAGGTTGGTTTGAGGGGCTTTGGCCGAGCGGGGTAGGGAACTGGTTTGTCAGACAGGACGGGTTCCCCAACGGCTTGAGGCCCGTATCGGATGCCGTCAAGAAGGTAGGAATGGGTCTTGTGATCTGGTTCGAGCCAGAACGGGTGCATCATGGCACTTGGCTTGACAGGGAGCATCCGGATTGGATTCTCAGATTGCCCGATAGTCCAAATGGACTGCTCAATCTCGGCAACCCAGAAGCCCTCCACTGGTTGATCGAGCATATTTCAGGGATGATTCAAAAGGAAGGTATCAACGTCTACCGTCAGGATTTCAACATTGACCCGCTTTCTTATTGGCGCGCTGCGGATTCGGCTGACCGACAGGGCATGACTGAGATCCGCCACATCGAAGGCCTGTATGCCTTCTGGGATGAGCTCTTGGCGCGGAATCAAGGGTTGATTATTGACAACTGTGCCAGCGGTGGTCGTCGTATTGACCTGGAAACGATCTCCCGGAGCGTTGCCCTCTGGCGCACGGACTATCAATATGGCGAACCCAACGGCCAGCAATCACATACCTATGGGGTGAATTTCTACCTTCCAACCACCAGCACTGGCTGCTTATACCCCAATACCTATTCATTCCGAAGTGCAATGAATGCAGGTTTATGTTTGTGCCCAGCTTATGACTGGTCCGACGCCGACTTAGAACAAGTCTGCCATCTTATCGAGGAGTTCAAGCGTGTGAGGCACCTCTTCTACGGAGATTTCTATCCCCTCACACCACACAGCGTGACTGATGACACTTGGATAGCATACCAGTTCAACATAGAGGACTTACATCAAGGGATGATACTTGCCTTCCGACGGCCTAAATGTCCAGTTCCGAAAGCCATTTTGAAGCTGAGGGGTCTTTCGCCAGACGCACGTTATGAAGTCCACTTTGAGGATACCGGCGTGAAGGAAATTTTCACTGGCAAGAATCTTGCCCGCGGGATTGATGTCACAATAGAGAGCACACCAGGTTCGGCACTGATCACATATCGCCAGATCATATCGCGCGCGGACATCACAACGACGCGGGGGGTTCCTTCACGGTCGTAAGAACCGGTGGCGGCTACGGTCGTCAACGGTTTTTCCGTAGTGGCTGAACGCGAGGAGCATGATGGTGTTGTTCCTTTCTCAGTTAGAGACTATCACAATTCAGCCGATTCTTTCGATGCGGCCGATCACTCTCAAGAGCTGTCTTCTTCTCCAATCGGGCATTCCTTCCAACTTGGTGGGTTTGATTTGGACATCGAAGGGCGATCTCAGTTCAAGGATCGGGACACCGCTCATTAAGAGAGAATGCAATCCCATTCAGGATATGCGAAAGAATCCTGTTCGATTGGAATAGAAGTGCTCCGAGTCCAAGACCTATGCCTACCGCCAGACAAATGAAAATGGCCTTTGTCTTAGGTGACCAGTAGACCTTCCTTCTTTCAAGACGAATGAATTCCCTATTCTGAATACGATGACCTACGGGCGGGTCGCTGCACAACTGGCAATGGCTTTATTGCCACCTGAATGACAAGTACACGCTACCGTGTATTCAAGGATTCATTGAGTCGAGAAAAGCTTTTACATGTTGTTTCCAATTGCTTGGTGATTATGAGTGAGAAAGCCCAGGGGAAATCCGCCCTTGGTCGCACCTCGTTTGAAAACAGCGTTCTGAGAAAGTTATCACACGCCGTGAAGGAAAAGAGAACAATCCGTCCGATTCTGATCCTAGCAGGGATTTTCATTTCCATATGCCTTCTTTTCGCAGTTTTCTATGAGCCAGTCTATGAGTTCATAGGCCGGGAGGTTATTATTCAACTCATCAAAATCGATCCCGGAGACATGTACCTAGATGTAAAGCCGGAGAGCATAAGAATCATTTCGATCAAGCTACTGTCGATCGAAGAAGCGAATAAGCAAGGATTGGGTGATCTCGTCCCTGGCTGGAAGAGCGATGGAGATAAAGTATGGATCGCTCAATACGAATGCTTAGGATTCTACTATCACCCGTCCGGTGAGCTTCCCCAACCGGAAGAGCGTTTCGTTCCGATGATGGTTTGGAGAGTGTTCAACTCCCTTACCTTTGAACTTATGGCAGTTAGAGCGGGACCTGTTTGATCATACTCTATTCTTCCTCATGTCTGTCTTGAATTCGCAAGGGGCCAGAGGAGTCGCAGTGGAGAGATTTCATAGACGAGGACGCGGTGGTGACGGGTGGTCTCATCGAGCGACTCGTGCCGCATGAAACGCGCGCGAGACCATGCTCGACTGGAGCCTTACCCTACTTTGACTCCCCCTCGTATGCTCTGACTAGGTTGCGGATCGTCGCGAGAGCAAACGGAATGATCGGGATGATGACCAAAACTCCTATGGGAAACTGTGGAACGCCGCTCGTCGTCTCCATGAAAACCCAGCCGGCTATCCACAGGACGGCTCCAGTCACCTCAAAAAGGACGGCCAAGGTCAGAACTATCCTGCGCCTGACGCCATACACCTCCATCAACACCCCAAGAGCGTATGCCGCGAAGTTGGACAGGACCGCCCCGAAGAACATCAAGCTATCCGCGCCTGGATCCGCGACAAGAACGAGCACCGTGATCACTTGGAAAATCACGTACCACCACAACGAAGAAGTCCTGAAACTGGACTCCCATAACACTCCACTGATCCTCCTCTCTCGTTCTTCGTCGGTAAGTTCGCGCGTTATTTCACGATAGCAGTCTCCACAGAACCTGCCTTTCTCGGTGTCTATGATGTCCTTCAGCTCCATTCTCTTTCCGCAAATGTGACACGAGACTAATGTCATAGGAGCAGGAAGTTGAGCGTCTCTTGGTCTATAAAGTTTGCGAAGCAATTCCGTCAACTTTCCTTGCCGAAAGCCGGATACGTTTCTTGAATGTGAAGCTGTTGGCTGAGAAAGCGGTACACTATCTCAGCGTTGGAGGAGGTCGCTAGCGTCTGGGCAGAAGTAGTCGAGCTGAGGGCCAAGATCTGGGGGGTTTGTGCAATTGCCATACTCCGGAGTGCCTACTTGGTCTACGAGGATGTCTATGTCTACACGGATCTCTTCCTTGATTTCGACAAAAGAAATAGAGCAAAAAAAAGAGGGGGCTTAAGATACCCCTTCTTCTATTGTGGCGGTATGATCAGTCCAGGTGTTTGCGTTCCCCACAGCAGGATGAGTCTAGAGTCCGTTGCGGCGATCTCTTTCAATGCTTCCAGTGTCAAGTAGAGTTCCGTAAGCCTCTCTGAAGTAGTTGCGTCCGTAGCAGCCAATCTAGTGATGTAGTAGATGGAACGAGCTGTGGCATTGGCTGTTATCTCCATTGCCTGTGCATTTGCTTTGGCCAAGATCAGCTGTTTTTGCGCTGTGGCGTTGGCAAGGATCAGTTGTGCCGTCTTGTTGTACTCCGCCTCCAGTGC
>Ga0315296_10000403_pt1 | contig 39704 bp, 66 predicted proteins | sample YL17G14_18_MG_FD_203921 | JGI IMG/M metagenome (GOLD analysis project Ga0315296, IMG submission 203921) | Sediment microbial communities from Yellowstone Lake, YNP, Wyoming, USA - YL17G14_18 | ecosystem: Environmental > Aquatic > Freshwater > Lake > Sediment | place: USA: Wyoming | collected... | reverse complement strand
TTATTATGTGGTTATTATAGGGCGTAAAATATTTTTATATTTTATGCTTTTATTAATGTTTTTTACTTGCTTTTTCTTTGAAATAGGTTATACTTTATATAGTTAAGGCAAGCAATTGAAAAGTTAATAGGGCAGAAAGGGAGGGAATGAAAATGACTGAGAGAATAATACAATTAAGAATATATTCAATTACTGAATGGGTAACATTAATGATGGGGATTATTCTTTTTGTTACCTCTATATAAATTTGAGATACCAGCCAGTTAGATCTGGCTGGACTCACAAATTTATGAGTTTAATTTGGAGAATGAAAATGACAACTTTGCAACTATTATTACTATCAGCGATTTTTATGCGACCAGCGGAGGTCACAGCTTATTGCAGTTGTGAAAAATGCTGTGGATCGCATGCTTGCGGTATAACTGCAAACGGATATAAGATACAAGCTGGAGATAAGCTGATCGCCGCTCCTAAGAATATACCATTTGGCACAAAGTTATTTGTGCCAGGATATGGTTTAGCAACTGTAAAAGATAGAGGCGGAGCAATAAAAGGTAATAAACTTGACGTGTATTTTGCTTCACATAAAGAAGCGTTAAAATGGGGTCGTCAAAAGTTGATCGTCGTTCAGTTTGTGGAGAAATGAAATTGGAGAATAAAAAATGGTTAAATTATCAATAAAACAAATAAGACGTTTTGCAAGAGGAAGAGATGTAAAAAGAATTGCAGTTGAAAACTTTTTAATGAGTATGGGAACTGATGAGATTATTGCAAGACGTAATCTTGCCTTAGATGTTGAACTATATAAATGGAATAGTGTTACTTTTAATGTAATATTACAAGGCATTAACTTAGCTATTGAATTGGAGAGATGAAAATGCAAACTGCTGTAGAAATGCTTCCTAAAGAAACTAAAGAAGTAAAGATTCTTGAAAATGGTAGAAGTGCAAGAGGTCGTGCTCCTTGTCCAATTTGTGGACAAATTTGCAAAGTTACAGCTTGTTCTGATGTTAATGGAGTTTGGTTTTATTGTTTGAAATGTGGTTTAATTGATGTTTAATTGGAGGAATGAAAATGAAAACTATTGCAACAAGCAACTATTGTCAAGAATGTGTTGGATTTAGACAGAAAAAATGTAAAGGAAAGCCTGATAAAATAGAAACTAAACTTTGGGGACAGAAACTTATAAGTAGAAAAACTGGTTTAAATTTCTGTAGCCAATATGAATTTGATATTAGGCTATATAAGTTTTCTGATGGAAGCATACAAACGCAATCAGAAACAATAAAAGAAATTAGGGAACGGCAAATAAGAAAGGAAATAGAACAAATACAAAAACAAATAAATGAAGCAACTTGTGATGAAACAACTTGTGATGAAACAACTTGTGATGAAACAACTTGTGATGAAACAACTTGTGATGTTATTGAAATTGAAGAAAATTTAAGAAGTGAAGATTTTGCTGATTTGATTTGAGGAGAAAAAATGAAACTTCAAGGTGTAATTTATTATTATTGTCCAAAAGAAAATGATCTTAAAGATAGAGATATGTTGCGAAAACATTTATGTTGGCCAACTGCTGGAAGAGTATTCTTACAAATAGATGAGAATACTCAATGGACAATTCCATTTGGTAGTACAACAAAGTTGATAAATATTCTAAATGAGGTTCGTACAGCTAAAGAAGTTAGAGATGTTGATTTTACTAAACAAATTCAAGCAGCGATGCAAGACGAGAATGCCAGAAAAATGGATAATCGTCGATGTTTGCGTATTTCAATTACAGATGCAGATCCTCAAATAGATCCTTCAAGATTTTGGAAATATTTAGATAAAGAAAAACAAAATAAAATTAGATGTTCTGATTTCGCCGATGATTCTACAGGTGTATTTATACAACTTGATTCTAATGAAAATTATAACTATAAGAAAATATATTTTTCCAACATGCTTGATGCTGGTATTAAACTTGATAAAATGTTTTCTCGAGAAGTTATAGATCGTATTCCAATACGTGAAACTGTAAATATTCCTTATGATGTGGAAGATTAAAAATGGCTAAGAAACATAACACAAAAGACGATTTCTTTGCTTCAGATTATGATGAGTTTGAAAATAATAAAAACGAATTTCCAGAAGATGATTACAGTAATAAACTTGAAGAAGCATTAAACGAAATTGATTCTGATTCTGAATGTCAAAATTGTCCAGATTCTCAAAATTGTCCAGATGAAAATGATAATGTAAAATCTGAACAATGGAATTTACAATTAACAGCCAAAGAAATAAATACTCATCGATTTATGATTAGTACTTTAGATCCATTGATAAAGAAACTAATAGTACCAGTTGAATATTATGATACAATGGCCGCTCGTTTTGTTAAGACATTTGAACAAAATGCAGGTGTTCTTCCAGGACATAGAAATTCATAGGTGAAATTAATAGGTGAAATTAATAGGTGAAATATGTTTCAAATAATTGTAACTTTACTTGTAATTGTTATTGTGTATAACCTATTGTTTGGTAAGCATAATATTTGGAGATGATGAAATAAAAACAAAATTGGTATATTATGATGCAAAATCAAGATTTAATATTTTTATTAGATGAAGCAATTTTAGATTCTAAATTCAAACCAATAGATTTTAGAAAATTGCAAAATATGATTGGAAATCTCCCAGTTAAAACAATTATAAAAACTTTTTGGAAAGAAAATATAATAGTAGTATTACCAGAAGTTGTTTCGTGTCATATTTGGTTAGATGGATTTTTTGAAAAAGATTTAACAAAATTTATATTAGAACATATTAAATCTGATATGGTTTTTATTGATATAGGAGCACATATTGGATATTTTTCTTTGCTTGCTGCAAAATTAGTTGGTAGTAATGGTTATGTTTATTCTTTTGAACCAACAAAAAATACTTTTCAAATTTTACAAGAAAATTGTTTAAATAAAAAGAATATTGTATTAAATAATAAAGCAGTTTTTTCAAAAAATGGTAGCATAGAAATTAATGATTATGGAACAAAATGGTCTGCATTTAATTCTATTTTTGAACCAAGAATATCAAAAATATTATCAAAAATAAAAGCACAAAAAATAAATGTTGAAATAATTACTTTAGATCAATATTGTAAAAATAAAAACATAAAACCTAATTTTATTAAAATTGATGCAGAGAAATCAGAATTTAAAATTTTAATTGGTGCAAAAAAAACAATCAAGAAATATCATCCAATTATTTCTTGTGAAACTGATAATGAAAATGAAACAAAACAATTAGTAGATTTTATGCAAAATAAAAATTATACTTGTGATAAAATTATAGATGGTAATATAATTTTTATGTAAAATGCTGGTTTTAATTAAAAAGTTAATTTTTTATTTGCCTTTTAGTTCAAAATAAGTTATACTTTATATAGGTTATGATGTTTTAAAAGTTAAGACAAACTAACTTAAGAAAGAAAATGAAACTAAAGCATCCAATTAAGAGTACTGCTTTTAAGATTGTTTATACAAACAATAATGGGGATTATTGTAAAGGTATTATATCAATAGATATTTCTATGCTTAATCTTATAGATGTAGCAAAAATAATATCAGAAGCTCTGCCAGTAGGTTTCAAACTTATATCTATTAAATATAAATATTGTTCAAACAATTGAAATAAGAAGAGAAAATGATAGCAACAGAAAATAAAATTCCGGCTTTTCCTGTGCTTGAACCCTTATCAAAGGCAACTGCATCTACTCTTGCTCCTATTGAATTTTTAGATACAGATTTTCTTGAAATAGATGTAGATGAAAAGGAAGGAAAACATTTTGTAGTTCAAGCTGTATGTCTTAGAAAATGTCCATCAAATATTTTACCAAATGATGAAACTATTTATGTAACAACTTCTGATGGAGCTTTTTATAAAGATGATAATTATTATTACTATCCAAGTTATAATGCTTCGACTATCTGGTTCCGTCGTGTTCCTGAACGTTCACAAAAAGGTTTTGGAAAATGGAGATTAGCTGCTACTGATTTTACTGCTTTAATAATTCATCACGTTTGGTCACATCATAAGCTAATTTTTAAGTCAGAAGAAGCTCAACTTCTTTATACTTTTTTATTAAGTAGATTTTATGCACAATCAAAAAATGCTGTAACAGCTGCTGAATTTAAAACAATAGGAAAAACTCCTGAAATGCCAAAGGATTTTATTGAACATAATAAACTTCCTTTGACTGATTATCAAAAAGCTGCTTTATTATGTAGTCTTAATAATTTTTCTTATTCTTTATTTATGGAACAAGGAACTGGAAAAACTCCAGTAGTAATAAATAGAGTTTGTTTAGAAGCTGCAAGAAAACGAGCAAAGAAAAATGAAATGTATCGTGCTTTTATTATTTGTCCGCAACAGGTTCGCTTAAATTGGGAACGTGAATTTGAACGTTTTGCTACTGTACCTGGAAAGACTTGTATTTTACGAGGAGGAAAAATAAATAAAATACGAAGTCTTATTGATGGAATTCGTTCAGAAGATGATTGTGCTTGGTCAGCTTGTATTATATCTATTGATTCAGTTAGTTCTATCTGGGAAGGATTAAATAGAATACAATGGGATTTAGTTGTTATAGATGAATCTCATAAGATTAAAAATAACAACACAAAGCGTTTTAAGGATATGATAAAGATAGATGAAATACGAGCAAAAGCAAAAATGATTCTTACAGGTACTCCTATAACAAATACTGTTTTTGATCTTTGGGCACAATGGGAATGGCTTGGAAAAGGTTTATCAGGATTTTCTACCTATGAAAATTTCCGTGCATTTCATGGTAAATGGAAACAAGAAATGCAAGGAGGAACTGGAGTAGCAAAACTTGTTGGGTTTAAAAATATTCCTCTTATACAAGAACGACTTGCAAGATTATCTTTTTTAATTCGCAAAGAAGACACTGGATTAAATCTTCCTGAAAAAGTTTATGACTTATATGAAGTAGCAATGCTTCCACAACAAGCAGAAATTTATAAACAAGTAGCTACAAAACTTGTTGCTGAAATTGATGAATTATTAGCCATTGCTGAAATTGAAGGGAGTCATATAACAGTGGAGCATATTTTAACAAAACTAATACGATTAGCTCAAATTTGCAGTGGTTTTGTAAAGACAGATGATATAGAAGATTTAGAAAATGATAGAATTATGCCAGGAAAAATAATTCAAATTTCTAAACAAAATCCTAAAATAAATGCTCTTGTAGATATTATAAAAGAAGATTGGGAAAATGATAGTAATAGTAAATGTATTGTTTGGGCAACATTTATTGAAGATACAAGAGCTATTAGTGAACGATTAACTGAAGAAGGAATTGTTCATGTAGGATATCATTCAGTTATTCAAAAAGAATATCGTGTAAAAGATTCCGCTGCTGCAGAAGATGTAATTAACTTAGATAATAATTGTCGAGTGTTGCTCGCCAATCCTGCTTCGGCTGGTATTGGACAAAATTATTTAGGCTATAATGTGAAGAATCCTGATAGTTCTGATATGTATGTAAATCATGAAATTTATTTTAGTTGTAATTGGTCGGCAGTTGATAGAATTCAAAGTGAAGATAGAGCACATCGCCGAGGAACAAGAACTAATGTACGGATCACTGATTTGGTAATTCCTTATACAATAGATGAAGAAATTCGTGAAAGAGTAAAAGGTAAAAGAGCGATGGCAATGTCAATACAGGATATTCATAATATCCTAAATAGTGTATTAGGAGCTTATCGAAAATGATACTTTTTAATAAATATCAAAACACTGATATAAATTTTGATAATCTTCGAGAATTGAGTGAAGAAAGATTTCATACTGCAAATCTGCTTATGCAAGAACAAATTGCAAATGAAGAAATTAAACAAATTTTGCAAAAAGTAAAAGCAGAAAAAATTTCAACAGCAGGAACATCTTATTGTGTTAGATGTCCTAATTGTAACAAGCTAATTATTCTTAGTAATGAATTAAATACTGGTCAAGGAATTTGTAATAAATGTTATACTGTATTTTTAATAGATATAGGCTAAAATGATGAAATCAGTTATTATAGCTATTATAGCTAAAATAGCTATTATTAACTTAAAAATTTCTTTCCCAGTGACCGGTGACGGTCCGAAGACCTGTAAAGGCTAACATAATAGCCTTAAAACCAACCTTGAGGCGACTGGGAGTCCCTGGTAACAAAAACCGCATTATTAAGCTAAAAATCAGGGTAAATGTTGGTTAAAAAATAATGAAAATTGGAATGGCGTTAAAATGACAAGACAAACAAATAAAATGGAAATAGGTGAAGCATTAAATATTTTTGGTTTTCAATTTGGAACAGAAATTACAAAAGAGATTATTAAGAAAAAATTTCGAGAGTTAAGTTTTAAACATCATCCTGATAAAAATCCAAATGCTAATTTAAAAATATTTACAAAAATAATAGAGGCTAAAGCTGTTTTAATGCGTGATTTTGAAATAATAAAAGTTAATATATCAACAGTTAAAAAAGTTGATTCTATATTTGTTGATATGATAATGAAGCCAGGAATAAAATCAAAAAGAAATCCATTTACAGTTTATAAACAAGGACAAAAAATAAAATGAAAACAAGAGTTGTTAATGTCAATAAAGAACCATATGATATTTGCATTATGCGTCCCAGCATTTATGGCAATCCATTTATAATTGGACGCGACGGGACACGTGAAGAAGTTATAGAAAAATTTCGTGTTTATTTTTATAATAGAATTAAAACAGACAAATATTTTTTAATAATGGTTCAAAAATTAAAAGGTTTAATTCTTGGTTGTTGTTGTGCTCCACAATCTTGTCATGGTAATATTTATGTTGAGTTTTTAGAAAAGGAATAAAATGAAACGAATAGGAATAATTGGCTCGCGTCGTAGAGACACTAAAGATGATTTCTTAAGTGTTGAAATATGTTTTTTAGCTATTTTTAAAGAAGATGATATAATTATAAGTGGAGGTTGTCCCAAAGGAGGGGATAGATTTGCTGAAATTTTAGCAGACAAATATAATACAACTAAAGTAATTTTCAAACCAAAATGGAGTTTAGGAAAGCATGCTGGTTTTTTAAGAAATACAACAATAGCTAAAAACAGTGATGAGTTAATTGCTTGTGTTTCATCTAATAGAACAGGTGGAACTGAAGATACAATAAAAAAATTTATAAAATTTAATCCAAAAGGTTTTATACATTTATGTTAAAAAAACGAATTGCTCAATCTTGTCATCATTGCAAAGAATTTTTTATTGCAGAAATTAAATTAAATTTTTGTCCTTTTTGTAATAAAAAATTACCTGAAAAGCAACAAATTTCAAAAGAAGAAAATAAATTTGAAAAGATAACAATAGAACCTTCTACTGAAATTATAAAAGAATTTGTTTTTGTACAAAATGAAGTTCAATCTGTTTACAATTTAGTTTATGGTTTCTTAACAAAAAATAATGAACTTCTTAAATCCAAAAAATTAAATAATGAAGAACTTTGTGATTTTGGTTTTATTTGTAGAGAATTAGAAAACATATTTGATGAACTTCGAAAAGAAGTAAAAGCAAGAAAAGATTTATGTGGACAGATTATCTCCTATCGACTTATACAAAATTCATTATCGGATCCATCAATTAAAATGCAAGTTGATGGGCAATTAGCATCTGGTATTCCTGATGTAAAAATGCAAGCTGGAATTCCAAATAAATTCACAGAAGAATATTATCAATTAACAGATTATTTTGGTGTTTCACGCAAAGTTGCAGAATCTGGTATTCTTAAATTAGATTGGAAAATGGTTATAGAATTTCTAACACAACAAATGAATGATGGTAAAAAAATACCAGAAGGATTTGGAAAACAATATCCTTTATATACTACAACTTATAAGAAGAGAAAGGAGAAATAAATGAGAAGATAATAAAATTTATTTTTTACTTGCGTTAAATAAAGTAATTAGTATAATTAAAAATTTTATTGAGGAGACTTAAATGGCAAAAGAAAATAGCAGTTCAAAAAGCTCACGAACAGAAACTGCAATAAATAAAGTAGAAGGGATTGATCCAAATTATCTTGCTAAATATATTGAGCAAGATGATAGTTTGAATAGTTTAAAAGAACATCGTATTGTTCCTCGTTTTAAAATTATCCAAGCTACAACTGATGCTGAACTAATTTCTAATTTTGGCATTGGTTCTGTTATTGTTCGTCCTGGTGATGTAATGATTTGTAAACACAAGGACGAACCAAATTCATTTTGTTTTGTTCCTCTATTTTTCTTCGCTGAATGGGCAAAATGGCGTGATCTAAAAGGTACTGGTTCAATGATTTTAGATCGTAGTCATGATCCTACCAGTGAACTTGCAGTTAAATCTAAAACTGCAAATTCAAGAAAAGAACTTTATGAAGGACAAGATAATGTTCCTGATAAAGATAAAATGTATTATGGTTATGTTGAGCATCTTCGTTTTATTGGGATAATTTATGGAGATCATCCTCTTTCAGGAACTCCAGTAACTCTTTCTTTTGAAAGAGGAGAATGGACTCAAGGTAAAAACTTTATTTCTGCAGTATCACTTCGAAGACAAACGATAAATAGTAAATCATTACCAGTTCCTCTTTGGGCACAAGTTTGGAAATTGAGAACAATACATCATGTTCCCGATGCAACAAGAAAGTGGTATGGTTTTCAATTTGAAGCAGCAGATCCTTCAATCATTTTACCAGAAGAAGCCAAAACAATGCAAACGCTACATTTAGAGTTTAAAGATTTATTTAATAAACAACGACTAATGGTACAAGATGAAGAGATTACTTCTCCTGATGAAGCTGCTGTAAAAGCAAATCAAGATTTTTAATTTAATTGTTAATCAGTTTAATTGTTGATAGAAGTGAAAACTGTTACAACTGTTTATGTATAATGTTGAGCCTTGCTCCAAATACATATTATAAAAGTGCACAGAACGTTTATCAGTATCGAATTCTGTTCTATCACAGTTTTTTATTTTACGCTGGTAATAGTTGGCAAATGGAAATTATAATGGTGAACTATCCTACCGCAAAAAGTTGATAGTCCTATTACCAGCATTTTTTATTATTATAGGAAGGATAAAAATGATTGATAGTCAAAAAGCTATTTATAATTTTCATAAGAAACATCAATTTCCTTATTGCTTATTTCTTAGAACTAATAAAAAATTTTCAAAGATAGTAATGAAATTGTTTATAAAAATAATTTTTTTAATTGCTAAAATTAGTTTAAAATATTGGCAATATACAGGGAAAAAAGAAAAATTTGAATCCTTTTATAGATTACATCTTATGGCAGAAGAACTTGCAGAATTAATGACTGGTATAAATGAAGGAGATAAATTAAAAACTGCCGATGGTCTTGGTGATCTTTTATATGTAGTTATAGGAACTGCTGTAACTTATTGGCTTCCTACAAAAGAAATAATGGAAGAAGTTTGTTATTCTAATTCTCTAAAATCGCCGAGAGATCCTGTTACTAATCCACGATTAAGAGATAAAGGAAAAAATTGGCGACGACCTGATTTTACAAAAGCAATATTAAATGGTCGTGAAAGATTAAGACAAGAAAAACAAATTTAAAAAATATAGAAGGAAAACAATGTGTTTATTAATTGAAGGAAGTGATTGTCTTGGCAAAACAACTCTTGCTAAAAAAATTGTTAAGAAAGTTTCTGAGATGGGATATCCAGTAGTTTATTCTTGGATGACAAGACCCAATGAACAGTTATTTGATTTCTTTTTATCTTACAAAAAGATGATAAATCCTTGTGCTGTTCAAGATAGATTGCACTTGGGTGGCCTTGCTTATCATGAAAATAAAATTACTTCAACTAAACTACAAATAATAAATAGCTGGATACGCAGCGTTGGTGGGTTGATAGTTGTTCTTTATGCAGGAGATGAAGAATTATATGAACAACGAATAAGAGAAGATGAACGTGGAAATCTTTTAAGTTGGCCTTTATTATGTAGAGGAAATACCTTTTTTAAAGAATATGCTGAAAATGAAGGAGATTGTGATTATAGATGGAATATTTTAGTTAAAAATATAGACAAACCAATATTTCCTACTGATTATGATGTAGATGAATTAATAGATGAATGGATAAATCGCAGAGATTTATTAGGGATATAAAAATGGCTAAAGAAACTAATTTACAATTATTAAAAACATCCTTTATGATAAAAGATAATCCATTTATAGAACAATTTATAAAGCAAATAATTTTACGAACATTTGATCAGATAAAAATAGAAGCAGAAAAACATCAAGTTTGTAAAAGAAAAGCTGTTGGTTGTGCCATTCTTGATATAGATTTAAAAGAACAATTGATTACTCATTTTACTGCTATAAATGGTCCATCTGGTCCAAATAATATTTGTTCTGGAATAAAAGGAGCTTGTGGATGTAGCCACGCAGAACCAAGAGCAATTATGAAGTATTTAAAATATGCTAAAAGAAATGGCCAGCGAGGAAAAACTATTCTACTTTCGACATTTAGTGCTTGTGTAAATTGTGCAAATATAATTATTGATTCAGGTATTATAGATTCAGTTGGATATCAGATACTCGCAGAACATTGGGCAATAGAACCTAATAATGCAAAAGCTATGTTGGATAGATCTCTTATTCATTGGAATAATCAAGAATTAGAAAATGATATAGAAAATAAATTATTAAAAAAGATATTATATGAAATATAGAATTTACATTTATTGTATCTACTTTCCTACAAGTAATAAGTATTATGTTGGACAGACTAATAACCTTACAGAAAGACTAAATGCACATTTAAGCAGTAAATATCTTGTAGGAAATGCTTTGCAAAAATATAATGATTGGCAAGTAACAATTTTACATACTGTTAAAACTCGCAATGCAGCAAATCTTTTAGAAATTGAAGAAATAAGAAATTTGAATAGCGTTGCTCCGAACGGATATAATCTTATTGCGGGAGGGGAAGGTCATAAAGGTAAAAAAACTTTAGGAATGACTGGTAGAAAACATAAAGAAGAATCAAAAAAGAAAATGAGTAAATCCCACAAAGGAAGAAAAAATCCTATTGTTAGTGATAGAATGAAGAAAAATAATCCTATGAAAAATCCTAAAATTGTGGAGAAAGTTAGAATAGCTAATATAGGTTGCAAAAGATCTGCTGAAACTTGTGCAAAAATAAGCAAATCTTGTAAAGGAAGAAAAAATCCAGAAGTAAGTGAAAGAAATAAACATCCAGAAATTATATTAAGAGCAAAAATATCTAATTTAAAACGATATATTATAAAATTAGAACAAAAATTAAATGATTAATCTTCGAGATAATTTTCATATAATAGAATCACTTTCCGAACTTCCTAATCTGCAAAATCATAAAGAAATATTTTGTGATATAGAATCAAAACGAATTTTTGATGATGATGAATTAGGAGGACTTTATCCTTGGAAAGGAGATAAAATTTGCGGTTTTGGTATAACTGCAGATGAAATACCAAATATATGGTATATTCCTATTCGTCATACTTTTATAAATTCTAAAAATTTACCAGTAAAAAATGTAATGGATTGGATACAAGATATTTTATCTACTTGTAAAGATTGGATAAATCATCTTGTGAAATTTGATGCAATGATGTTTGATGTTGGAGATGGAGTTGAATTTAAATGTCGTCTTGTAGATACTTTAACTTTAAGCAAATTATATTATAGTGATCGTTTAGAATATGGTTTAAAACCTCTTTGTAAAGATTGGTTGAACTATGATACTGGCAGTTTAGATAGAGTACGAGCATATTTAGAAAGTTTAAAACCAAAATCAAAATCTTTTGCTGATGTTCCTATAATATTACTTGGAGAATATTGCTGTGATGATGTTAATATGAATAGAAAATTGTATAGATTTTTACAAGAAAATTTACAAAAACGAATAGAAGAATCAACTGGAGAATTATCAGAAAGAGTAAAAGAATTAATTGAAATAGAAACTAAATTGACTCCTATATTATTTGATATGGAGAAAGATGGTTTACAAATAAATGAAATTGAATGTAAAAGACGATCATTTCAAGCATTAAAAATTATGACAGAAAATTCTGAAAAGATCGAACAAATAATTGGACGAGAATTTACTAATTCAAATAATTGTTTGCAAGAAATTTTATTAGAACAATTTAAATTACCAATTTTACTTACAATAAAAGAAAAGAAAAGTGGACAATGGATAGATACTGGTCGACCAAGTTTTGATAAAGATGCAATGACATTATATAAGGTTCATCCATTGGTAACAAGTAATGAAGAAATAAAACAAATTGTTAATCTTATAACAGAATATAGAACTGAACAACAATTTAAAAGTTTATTTCTTGATACTTTTTTAAAATTGAATGTTGATGGAATAGTTCATCCAAATTATAATCAAGCTATTCGTACAAGTCGTTTATCTTGTAAAAAACCAAATTCACAACAACAAAATAAAAGGTCTAAAGAACTAATACATCCTCATCCTGGAGAAGGATTTATTTCAAATGATGCTTCTCAAATTGAATATCGTTTAATCGTTCATTATTGTAAAATTGAAGCTGCAATAAAAGCATATAATGAAGATCCAACTACAGATTATCATCAATGGGTTGCAGATTTAATGCAAATATTTAGAGATGCAGCTAAACAATTAAATTTTGGAATGGCTTATGGTGCAGGTAAAAAACTTGTAACTAATAATTTAACATCCAATGAACATATTATTGAAGTAATAGGACAAAAAGTAAATGAATTGATTAATGCAGGTTTATTAGATCCTAAATTAAGACTTGAAAAATTTAAAGAACTTTGTAAAGAACATGCAGAAAAATCTTATGATGAATATCATGAAACACTTCCTGAAATACGAGAAACTTCAAGACGAACTATTGAAGTAGCAAAATCACGTGGTTTTATTTTTAATGCTTATGGCTTTCGCCGATATCTTCCTGGCAAATCTTCTTATAAAGCATTTAATAGTTTGATTCAAAGTTGTGCTGCTTATATTATGAAAGAACGTATGGTTGCTATCTCACCTCGTTATAATTCAGAATCTCAAAAGTGGGGAATAAAATTGCGAGCAAATGTTCACGATGAATTATTAAGTGGTGTTGTACTTGAAAATTTGTATGATCCAAATTTACAAAAATATATTTGTGATACATTAGAAAATACAACTATAAAATTCAGAGTTCCTATTTTATTCGGTCTGGGTTTAAGTCCTAACAATTGGAGTGAAGCTGCTGGTAAAGAAGCTATAACCACACCTGATGGAAAATTTATAGCTGGAAGAATACGTTAAAAATACGTTAAGAATACGTTAAGAATACGTTAAGAATACGTTAAGAATACATTAAAATCTTTATTTTTAGGTAATAAATAAGATTATTATAGGGCGTAAAATATTTTACAAAATAAGGTTAAAAACTAATTTTTTGTTTGCTTTTTAGTTTGATATAGGTTATACTTTATGTAGGTTAAGGCAAGATTAAAACAAGAAATTAAAAAGTTAAGAAGAGAAAATGAAAGGGAAAAAATGTCAAATGTAACTGCAACAAAAACAAAAACAAAAACAAACGGAATGTTTCGTAAAGCAGCAAGGATACGAAAGGTTGGGATTAAGGCATATGCAACAAAACGATTGCCGCAAATAGAGGCTGCTCTGAAAAATGCAATGAAAAGTGGCAGCAGCGAAAGATACATTGCACGGCTAAAATCAATTCGCAATAGCCTTCAGCGAGTAATTCTTGGCAAGTAAATAAAACCTCTAATACTGACCAGTTCCTCATTCCTCCCAAACTGGCCAGACTTGTGGGTTTTAAGTAAATCAAAATAATTTTAATTGTAGGAGGCCTAAAATGGCGAAAGTGAACAAAGTAAATCCTGGAATAGAGAATGAAAAGAAAGAAAACAAGAAGGAAGAAAAGGGACGAAAGGGATTCGCAATTAAGGATGCAAAGTATCGCGATGCAGAAAGCAAGATTGTATCAGCAGTTAATAGCGATGGATTACTTATTGCTATACCTAAAGCAATTAAGGATGGTGAAAAGGTAGTTTATGCCGGCTATGATGTTCGTAAGCATCTGCCTTTGAAAAAGAGTGACTTCGCTTCACTTGGCACTTATATGAGATATCAAGGTTTTGTTGCTCGCTACAAAGCAGATGTTCTCATTAAGATTGCCACAGAAAAAGAAACAAAGGCTAATCATATTGAAAAGTTTGGTGATGAGCAAACTCGGCGTAAGGTACAAAAAGTTGCCAGGATGCGTGAGCAGCTTGAAGCTTTACAGAAGCAACTGGAAGCAGAAGGAGTTGATATCAGCGGAATATAAGCTGATATAAAAATCGAAACTGGCCAAAATTGGCCAGTCTATAACAGTGGTTTTGTTATACTGATGAGATAACCAATAATTGGAGGAGAATGAAAATGAAAATATGTAATTACAAACAATCAAAGTTAGATAAATTGATTCATTTAGCTGAAAATAAAAAAATTGATGGATCACTTATTAATCACTATAATTTTATCTTAAATCATTTTGATGAAATTATAGCAACTTATGATAAAGATATAATTGAAATTGAAGCTAAGAAAGCAGAAATTCTAAGACAGTTTATTGAAGCTCCAGAAAAACTTGTTGAATTAAATAAACATCTTGAAGAATTGCAAAAACGAACAAAAGATATAAAACAAACAGATCAAAGAATAAAACAAGTTAAAAATTTGCGTGAACGATTAGCTGTAATAGAAGAAGAATTGAAAACTGAAGGCATAAATATTGAAGAATAAAGGAGGATGAAAATGAAAACATACACAAATCCAATAACGAATGTTGAAATTGAATATGTTAAAAGTTTTTTGCTTTCTGTTGGTAAAAAGATTTATGATAATGGCAAAAGAATTTATTATGTGGATTTTAATGGAAAATCACATAAATTAGGCTATATATCATGGGCATAAAACCTCCAATACTGACCAGTTCCTCATTCCTCCCAAACTGGCCAGACTTGTGGGTTTTAAGTAAATCAAAATAATTTTAATTGTAGGAGGCCTAAAATGGCGAAAAAGATAGTTAAGAAAACAGTAACAAAGAAGGTTGAAACACCTGAAATTCCACTGGTAGTTAAACAAATTCAGAGTGTTGCAAAGGCTCTTCAGGCTATTTCAGATGTGCCTGAAACAACAATGGTTCAGCGTGATAAACTCGTTGTTAACATAAATAAATATGCTGATAGAGTTAACAAGATTCTTGCTTTTGCTGGCACAATAGCAGAACGTGAAGCAAAGAAAGCCGAACGTGCAGTAAAAGCAACAGAACGAGATATTGCTAAAAAGGTAAAGGCTGAAAAGCATATTGCTGATTTGAAGGCAAAATTGGCAAAGATGGAAGCTCAATTAAACAGCTAACAGCTAATAAATAGCTAAAATCATCAATACCAGTCAGTAAAATAAACTGACTGGACTTGTAGGTTTTAGTAAAATATTAAAATAAATTAAGAGGAAAATGAAAATGACAATTCAAATTAAACACAAAATTACAAAAGAAGTTCTCAAAGAAATTGAAGCACAAAATCTGCAAGGAGCAGACCTGCGAGGAGCAAATTTAAGTAGAGCAGACCTGCGAGGAGCAAATTTAAGTAGAGCAGATCTGCAAGAAGCAAATCTATGTGAAGCAGTCCTGTGTGGAGCAAACCTGCGTGGAGCAGACCTGTGTGGAGCAAACTTGCGTGGAGCAGACCTGCGTGGAGCAGACTTGCATAAAGCAAACTTGACTGGAGCAGACTTGCGTGGAGCAGACTTGCGTTATGCAGACTTGCGTGAAGCAAACTTGCGTGAAGCAAACCTGCGTGGAGTAGACTTGCATAAAGCAAACTTGACTGGAGCAGACTTGCGTGGAGCAGACTTGCGTTATGCAGACTTGCGTGAAGCAAACTTGCGTGAAGCAAACCTGCGTGGAGCAGACCTGTGTGGAGCAGACCTGCGTGGAGCAGACCTGCAAGGAGCAAAATTTTATAAGAGTCAAGCAGAAAATATCCTTAAAGCAATTGGAATAATAATAATAATAATTGAAGAATAAATTAAAAAGGAGAAAAAATGAATACTGAAAAACAAATTGCACAAGCTATTGTTGATGCACAAAAGATGTATGAAGAAAGTTACTTGTATGGAAATGGAGAAAGAATTGGTTATTATACCAAAGAAATGGAAGATTGTCTTATAGCAACTTGTAAGAAAAATAAATTGTCTTCAAATCTTTGGGCTTTACTTAATTTAGCGATGCACTGGGATAATAATATACAACTTTGGGCTGAAGATGTTTTAACTGATAAAAATATATTAGAAGAAATGAAGAAAGAAGATGCTGCTTTGGAAGAACCCGAATTAACTGAATTTGGAAACATTAGAGAAGATATAAAATATCCAATTTGTCCTATAAATTTATATTTTGAAGGTGACGAAAATAAATGCAATACTTCAAAATGTAATTGGGATACAGAGACAAGAAGCTGCAACGAAAGTTGTAAAATTAATTAGTTTATATAGACAGTAGAAACAATGAGAGGTTGAATATACAACCTCTCATCTACTGGTTATCATAAAATAAATTTATTAAATGCGAGTTACTCTTAATCTCATACCTCTACTTAATACATAGAGTTAAAAAGAGCATCTAACGGAGCAGATATGATAACTCTGCTCCATTATAATTAAAATTGAATTAGGAATAGTGGATTAAATGGATTTTGATATTGAATATTTTAATATTGGATATATGGTTGTGTCCAGTACACTAACGACAACCTATTTTAAGTCTCAAGGGCTGGAGTAGAGACGCAATATTATGGAAGAAAAAATAAAAGAAATTTATAGTTTAATTGAACAATGGACACGTGCAGAAATCTTAGCTCGCCATGCTCCTTTTAGTAATTTTGAAGCTGCTAATTATTTTGAAATAAAAATTCAAAAAGAAAATGAATTACGAAAATTACTTTTTGGAACTGATGATTTGGTTGAACTTGGTCTTAAATGGGAATTATTAAAAGATAGAACTACTCAAAAAGAAATTGAAAACATTGAAGATAAAGAACAAAATAAAGAAGACCTAAAACAAAAATATTTACGATTACAAAAAGAATTAGCTGAAATGGAAGGGAAATAAAATCATGGCAAAAGAAACTGAAAAAATTACAGAAGTTTTAGCAACCTTAAAAAATCCAATTATAGTAGGGATGAATCTTGCCCTTGGATTTTTTCTAATGTCTATAGTAATAGGAGTAATTCTTTTTATTGGGAGTGCAATTCTTTTTGGAATGTTAGGCTATTTGTATTGATTTTTCATTAAATTAATATTTTCATTTTCTCTCCGATGGCAGACGGGGAAACGGAATAACGCTCCGTCTGCCTATTTTTGAAAGGCTAATAAAACATGGCTGAATTTAAAAAGAAACTAACTTGGGAAGAAATTGAAGAAGAATTTGAAAAAATAAAAAACTTTTTTGAATTAATACCTAATAAACTAAAAGTTGCTTCGGCAGAACTTTTAATTTCTGAAATAGTAAACTGGGGAAGCAAAAATTATTATGAAGTATTAGGCATTTTTGAAGAAGCAAAATTAGCTTATCGTGAAAATTCATTAGAAATTATATGCGAAGATGAAGAAGATGAGGAAGAAGAAAAAGAAGAAGAAAAAGAGGAATAATAAATGCAATATGATAATTTAAATCATCTTTGGTGGGATGCATTAAAACAAATAATGATGCAAGGAAGTGAATTAGATTCTCGTGCTGGAAATACAAAAGAAATTTTAGGTTTTCAAACTGTATTAACTAATCCATTAAAAAATATTCTATTGGGATTTCCAGAACGTAAATTTAGCTTATCCTATGCTTGTGCAGAGATGTTGTATTATTTATCTGGCACAAATAAAATAGAAATGATAGAGGCTTATGCTCCTTCTTATAAAAATTTTGCAGAAAAAGGATTAGCTTATGGTTCTTATGGAGCACGATGGAGATATAATCCTGGTTTTGTTCAAGAAAATCAAATCTTTTTTCATCCTAATGGAGATAATCAATTAGACGCTCTTATACATCTTCTTAAAGAAAAACCTAATACACGTCAAGCTATTATAACGATGTGGGATAGCGGAGATTTGCTTCATGCAATTATTGGAGATCATAAAGATTTGCCTTGTACTATTGCTTTACACTTTTTAATTCGTGAAAATAAACTTTATCTTATAGCCACAATGCGAAGCAACGATGCGTGGCTCGGCCTTCCTTATGATATATTTTGCTTTACAACTTTACAACGCATCATTGCTGAAGAATTAAATTTGGAACTTGGAACTTATATACATCAAGCTGGCAGCGAACATCTTTATGAGAAGAACTTTGAAAAAGTAAATAAAATACTTGAAAATTATTGGTCTGAATATCCTAATATAAATTGGGAATGGCCAGCATCAGAAACGACATTACAAAGTTTAAATTATAAAATAGAACAAGCATTAAATTCTGAAAAATGGATTCCTAATCATTTTTCAGAATTAAAAGATTTAACAATTCTTAATTCAACTTTTCGTGACCTCGTTACTGGTTGTGCTACAAAATGGACAGATGTTAAACCTGAAAATTTTTATAATCCATATTTTGCTGAATGGCAAAAACAAAATTTAGAAATTAAATAGAAGAAAATAAAATGAAACTTATTTTTGGATTCATTTCTGGATTAATTTTTGGTACAACTATAACAATAATTGGTTGGCAAAAAACTATTACAACAATTATTGAATTAATTAAAGAAATTATAAAAAATATAAAATGAGTTTAGATATTAAAATAATTTTAACAGTATTTTGTATCTTAGTATTTCTTAATTTTTTCTTTAATAAAAAAGATAAAAATATATTATAAAGTAAATAAATTATGCCTAAACTTGAAGATATAAAATTTGGACATTGTAATATTAAAAATCTTGCATATTGGATAAACGAACGTCATAATATTTATTTACGAAAATTTTATAAACATCCAAAACCTTGGACTGAAGATGTTATATTGCAGCAGTATAAATTTACAAATGTCTTTCGGCAACTTGATAAAGGAACAGTTGCTTTACAAGAAATGCTAAATAAAAAATCTTTATTAAAATTAGCAACAAAACAAGAACAAAAAGCATTAATCTTTTTTAATATTTATTGGTATCGTTTATTTAATTGGTATGAACATGCACAAAATCTTGGTTTTGTAGTTTCTTATGAAGAAGTAGAAAAGTATATCAAAGAAAGATACAAAAACAATCAACGAATTTTTACAGGAGCTTGGATGACTCATGGACATTTTTGTGAACCAAAATATATAACATATTTACGAGGATGTAAAGAATGTTGGGATAGACGCTTTGAATTTGTTGATTTTATTAGACATACAAATAGTATAGAATGGATAACTTATGAATTACGAAATTTATATTGTATTGGCAAATTTTTATCTTATGAAATTGCTTGTGATTTACGATTTACAAAATTACTGAAAAATGCGACAGATAAATTAACTTGGGCGAATATGGGTTCAGGTGCTCAACGAGGATTAAAGAGACTTGGATTGCCTTTTAAAAATCAACAACAAGGATTAACTTCTATGCAATTATTATATAGACAATTAACCAATAGTAAAAATCTTTTAGAGACACATATTCTTAATGCAGAAGTTCCATTTGAACTTCGTGAAGTAGAACATAGTCTCTGTGAGATGGACAAATATATGAGAGTAAAAATGGGCGAAGGCCGACCAAGAAGTAAATATAATGGTATAGCCTAAACTAACCTAAAACAACCTAAAATAGAGTCCCAGTAAAGAAAAATTCGGGGGTATAATGATTATAAGCTACCAAACTACCTTAAAAACCAGCCTTGAGGCGACTGGGAATCCGAAACGCATTATTAAGCTAAAAACAAAGGTTTAAAATGAAAATAATTATACCAACAATGGGGCGAGCTAATATTCAGCGAACTGCTAAAAATTTATTAAGAGCTGATGTTCCTAAATTATATAAATGCTATATGATTGTTCCAATAAATGAAAGTGTTCAATATAATTCTGTTTATGGAAAAGATTTTAAAATCATAACTACAAATCTTTATGGTATAAATAATATTCGCCAATATATAATTGAAAGTTGTCACACAGAGGATAATAAAATACTTATGATGGATGATGATTTACACTTTAATTATCGACCATCAATTAATAATGTTACTCTTCCTGTGGCTACAAATAATCAAATTTTAGAAATGATTCAATGGATAGAAAATCAACTTGAAAATTTTGCTCATGTTGGTATTTCTGCAAGGACTCAAAATTTTCAATTAACAAATGGAATGAAAAAAACAAATAGTTTTGAATTACAAGTTGTTAGACCATATAGAATATATGGTTTTAGAAAGGATATAATATTAGGAGAAAAACTTGATTTTCATGCAGGATTAAAAATAAATACAATGGATGATTTTCACATGACTCTTAATCTTCTTGAACTTGGATATCCTAATATAATTTCTTGTAAATGGGCACAAGAACAATGCAGTTCTAATGCTTATGGTGGAGCCTCTTCTTATCGAAATTTAGAATTACTTAAAATTTGTGCATTAAATCTTAAAGAAAAACATTCTCAAGTTGTAAAAATTACAGAAAAGATAACAAGAAAATCTTGGGGAGGAACAGAAGATAATCCAGTTACAAGAATTGATGTTATAATACAATGGAAAAAAGCATTAGGATTAAGAATCAATGAAAGTAAATTAAATTAATTGTAGGATATAATTATGCAAGTTGAAAAACGAAATGGACAAATAGTTAAATTTGATAAAAATAAAATTTATAATGCTGTTAAAAAAGCATTCATAAAAATAAAACAAGAAGCTCCTCAGGTTTTATTATGTAGAATTGTAGAAGATGTTTTAACCAAAATTAAATTGAGCATAAATAATTTTGATTTAATAAATATAGAAACAATTCAAGATATTGTTGAATCTGTTTTAATGCAACATGAGCCAGATGTTGCTAAAGAATATATTCTTTATAGACAAAAACGAGCTGAACTACGAAGATTAGAACCAGATAAAAATGCTATTGCTGATTATATTCATGCCAGTAAATATGCTCAATATATACCAGCATTAAAACGACGTGAAACTTTTAATGAAACTGTGCGTAGAGTTAAAAATATGCACAAAGAAAAATTTCCATTATTAACTGAAAAAATAGATGATGCTTTTAAATTAGTTTATGATAAAAAAATTCTACCTTCTATGCGTTCAATGCAATTTGCTGGATCAGCTTTACTTGAACGAAATGAAAGAATGTATAATTGTAGTTTTACTTTAATTGATAGACCAGAAGTTTTTGGTCAAATATTATATCTTTTACTTTGTGGGGTAGGAGTTGGATTCAGTATTCAAAAACAACATATAGAAAAGCTACCAAAAATAAAAAAGATAGATAAAAATCTTGTTTGTCACCATACAATAAAAGATACAATTGAAGGATGGGCAGATGCTGTAACAGCTTTAATAAATAGTTTTATAAATGGTTATTACATTGAATTTAATTATAATCAGCTTCGACCAGTAGGGAGTTGTTTAAAAAGTGGTGGAAAAGCTCCCGGACATTTAGATTTAAAAGAAGCATTAGAAGCTACAAAAAATATATTAAATAAAGCACAAAAAAGACAATTAAAACCAATAGAATGCCATGATATAATTTGTCATATTTCAAAAGCTGTTCTTGCAGGTGGAATTAGACGTAGCAGTTTAATTTCATTATTCAGTTTTAATGATGATGAAATGATGCACTGTAAAGATCCAGGAATAAATTTTGATTTTGATGGTAAAAATTCACAACGAACTTTGGCTAATAATAGTGCAGTATTAAATTCAAATACTTGTACTTATAATGATTTTAAATTTATAATGAATCTTAATAAAAATAGTTATGGCGACCCGGGATTTATATTTGTAGATAATTTTGATTATGGTATAAATCCTTGTGGGGAAATTGGTATTGATCCTGTTTGGCATGGATTAGGTATAAAAACTATAAAACAAACAGGATTTGGATTTTGTAACCTTATAGAAATAAATGCAACAGCCTGTAAAGATAAAGAAGATTTTTATAATGCTTGTCAAATGGCAAGTTTCATTGCTACTCTTCAAGCCAGTTATACTAATTTTCCTTATTTAGGAAAAGTTACTGAAGATATTGTAAAACGAGATGCTCTTATTGGAGTAAGTATAACTGGAATGAGAGATGCTCCTTGGATTTTTGATAAAAATATATTACAAGAAGGAGCAAAAATAGTAGAAAAGGTAAATGAATATACTGCAAAAGAAATAAAAATTAATTCCGCTGCTCGTTGTACTTGTATCAAACCAGGAGGAACAAGTAGTTTAGAACTCGGCTGTATAAGTAGTGGAATACATTCTCATCCTGCAAAATATTATTTCAAACGAATAACTGCAAATCCATTAGAACCAGTTGCACAATTTTTTAAACAATTTAATCCTCAAATGATAGAAGAAAAACCAAATGGAGATTGGTGTATAACTTTTCCTGTAAAAGCTAATGGAACAAGTCAAGATGAAATTTTAGCAATAGATTTTATAAATGATATGTTTTTAGTTTATAAAAATTGGATCCTTCCAACTACAAAAAAACAACCAACACATAATATTAGTAGTACAATTGTAATAAGAGAAAATGAATGGGAAAAAGTTTTAGATTATATTTGGAATAATAAAGATAAAATTCGTTGCATGACTTTTCTGCCTTCAAAAGCATATTTATCAATTCCTTATATGCCAAACGAACCAACAACTTTTGATAATGAAAAATGGAACAAATTGGTAAAAGAATATAAACCAATAAATTATGAATTAATAGAAGAAAATGAAGATACGACATTAAGAGGAGCAGCGTGTGACGAAGACAAATGCGGAATAGAGGATAGAACTTTTATACAAGGAAATGGTTTCCGTGTGTTCGAAGGACAAAAAATGAATCAACATAATTCAGCTTTTGAATGGAAAGAAAATGGATTATGGTTTGAATTCGTGAAGCAATTAGATGGATATTATATAGGCAAAAGGATAACAAAATGAAAATTTTTATTTATGCAATCTACTTCCCTACAAGTAACAAATATTATGTAGGTCAAACTCAGAATCTTGAAGCAAGAATGAATGCACATTTTCGTTCTGGTAGTTTAGTTTGTAGGTCTCTTTATAAATATGATAATTGGCAAGTAACAATTTTGCACACCTGCAAAACTCGAGATGAAGCAAATCTTTTAGAGATAGAAGACATAAGAAATTTAAATTGCGTTGCTCCTAACGGATATAATCTAACTGCTGGAGGAGAAGGTGGTGATACTTTTACTAATAATCCTAATAAAGAAGAAACAAAAGCCAAAATGAAAGAAGCGTTTAATCGTCCAGAGGAAAAAGCAAGAAGAAGTGAAACGGCAAAAGGAAATCAAAATGCAAAAGGAAAACGCTCTGCAGAAGCTTGTGCAAATATAAAAGAAGCACTTAACCGTCCAGAGGTAAAAGAAAAACAAAAAGGAAATCAGAATGCAAAAGGATACAAACGTTCTGCAGAAACAATAGAAAAACATAGACAAGCAATAAAAGGAAAACATTGGAAATGCTCTGCTGAAGCTTGTGCAAATATGAAAGAAGCGTTTAATCGCCCGGAGGTAAAAGCAAAAAAGAGAAAACCAAAATCTGCAGAAGCAAGAAAAAATATGCAAATTGCTCAAATAAAACGTAGAATAAAAGAATTGGAAGGCGGTGATTAAAATTATACTTTTAGATGGTATGATGCAGCTCTATAGATGTAACTACAAATTGTCCGAACTGACGACAAGAGATGATCGACCCACAGGCATGGAATTTGGATTTTTAAAAGGGCTTGAGGCCTTCCGACGATTTTGGAAGGATGAAATAATTATTTGTTGGGAAGGGAAAAATAATTTTCGTTATAAAATTGATCCTGAATACAAAGCAAACCGTAGGGACAAAAGAAAGAGAGATGCTCATAAATTTTTAAATATTGAACGTATAGAAAAATTTAAAGAGTTTCTTTCTATGGTGGCAGAAAGTGCCTACGATGATACATTAGAAGCAGATGATATTATAGCAAGTTTAGCAGCAAAATATTCTCAAGTTGAAAAAACTATTATATATTCAAGTGATAAAGATTTTCTTCAACTTTTAAGGAATAAACCGTTCCCTATTATACAAATCCCACAATTTCAACAACGAAATAATCCACGAACAGTTTCTTGGATTGAGGAAAATTTTTATGGTTTAAAACCTGAACAACTTAAAATTTATTTTGCTATTATTGGTGACAAGGTAGATAATATAAAAGGAGTAAATAAAGTCCGCAAATCTAAAATCGCCGCTGCGTTATGTGCAAATAAAGAATTAAAAAATATTTTTAATTATGAATTATTTTCTGCAAGAGAAATTGATGAATTAGAGAAATTTTTTGATTCTGGCCAATTTAAAATTAATTTGCAACTAATAACATTAAAAATAAAAAATGATATAATTGTAAAACAACGTAATTGGCAACCAAAAGAAATTAGAAAATGGTTGTATAATATGGAATTTAGAACACTAAAACTTTGTGAAAAATGTGGATTAGAAGGGCGAATAGAACAAGGTGATGAATTCTAATGGAAAATAAAGAAGAGAAAAAATTAACCAGAAAAGAAGTAAAAAATCAACTTACTGAAATTATAAAATTATTTCATAAACCTTCTGAAATAAAATCAAAAGAAAAAGAAAGTTCTTTAGAAGAATTAATAAATTATATACGAGTTAGTGTAAAATATTTTTTACTTGATATTGATGCATTAAAAAGAGAGAACAAACACTTAATAAAATTATTAGAGAAGGAAAACAAATGAATTATTTATATATTGGATTATTAAAAAAATCAGAAATGGGATTAATTGAACCTTCACAAAAAGATAATTATCATAGGATTGAACTGGGTCCTGGTGATCTTGAATTTAATGGAGATTGTGTTATTAATATTGTGGAAATTACATTTCCAGAAGCTAAAAAACATTGGGGATTAATAACACATTTTGGAATTTGGGATTCTTTACAAAAAGGACATCTTTTGGCAATAGGAAATTTAGAGAAAAGAAAAACTATTAATAAATATGATATAGTCCAATTTAAACCTAATAGTATAGAAATTTCTCCAAAAGAATTAGGAATTGAAATAGAAAAATAAAATGATATTCTATCAACTTTATTGTGAAAAATGTTATTTATTTTTTATAACAAAAACTACAAAAGAATTTTGTCCCATTTGTGGTTGGACAATGGCAGTAAATTTTGGTAAAGGAATTAAAATGAACATTGATATTCAAAGAAAAATGAAAGTTTATATAGCTGCAAGTTACCTACGAAAAGAAGAGGCTCAAAAATTAGGATTAGAATTAGAACAAAAAGGATTTGAAATATTAAGTGATTGGCATCAAGTAAATGAACAAGCAGATTATCATTCAGGACAAAGAGCTATTCGTGATATGCATTCAGTAGAACAATGTGATTTATTTATTGAATTTGTCGGTGACAAAGATTCAAAAGGTGGTCGTCATTGTGAATTAGGATTAGCTTTAGCTTGGAATAAGAAAATTATTCTTATAGGAGAAATTGATACTTGTATTTTTACAAATCTCCCTTATTTACCACGAATGAAAAATATAGAAGAATTATTAAGAAAAATTAGTTAGTTTAACTGGAAAAAATAACAATGCCAATATATGAATACAAATGCAAAAATTGTGGGTATATTTGTGAATTTATAGAAAGTATAAATTCAAAACATATAGATATTCCTTGTCCGAAATGCGGAAAGAGAAAATTACAACGTCTTATTAGTCGTAATGTTTCTGGAATAGTCAAAGGAGAAGATACTTATCGTAGTATAAATTATATAAATCAAAAAGCGAAGGAAGATGGTATATTACATACAGAAAGAAAAAAACATAAGGAGAGTTTATAATGCCTAACTGTTTAAATCCAAATAATAAAATGATTCAAGAAAAAGAAAATAATTTAGATTTTTATTTTTTAGTGTAGAGTAATGAAACAGGATATATACAAACTAATCCTTGGAAAATTCAACAAGTTATTGCTCAAGATATGCAAACAGCTGCTCAATTATTTGCACAAGATTATGATAAACATAATGAAAATTATTTTGCTATATTTGGTTGAGATACAATAATTTCTGTACAAGATTGGAGAGGAATAACAGGACAATTTGAAATTAATATTAAAAACAATATACTTATATTGCAAGGAGAATATAATGCGAAATCTAACTGATGATGAAAAGAAACAATTAAAAAAGAAAATATTAAAAGAAATAAAAAATAACACATTTTCTCAACAAGGATTTTCTATAAAAGAAGGTATAGCTTATCACACTATTAGAAGATTAATTGAAAGAGATTCAGAATTAAAAAATGCTTATGAAAAAATGAAAAAGCAGCAGAAAAAACAAAACAAAAAATATTCAGATAAACAAAATCCTTATACAAAAGAAGAAGTAATAAAAGATTTTCAAGATGAAAAAGGAATTGGTGTAATAACTACAAAATCATTAAATATAAAAACAGTTGAAGAAGCATTAAAAATTGCAGAAGTGGATTTAACTGTTTGGGAAGTAGATAGACATCTTATTAATTCTTGGGAAGTAACAGTTGGAGGCAGAAATACTGCAACTGGTAAATGCGAAACCTATACAAATTTTCAAATTAAAATATGGTTAAAGAAAAAAGAACAAAATATTTTAGCTTTAGAAGATTTATATAAAAAGATAAAAGCTGCTTCGCCGATTGTTCCAGTTATAGGAAGAATAAATTTTCACACAAATAAAAATCAACATCAACGAGAACTTGAAATATCTCTAATAGATATACATTTAGGAATGAGATGTTTTAAACCAGAATCAGATATAGATTGGACACCAGACGATGCTGAAATTATGGCAATGACAATGTTAGATGAATTACTTGAATTATCAAAAGCCTTTGGTCCATTTGAAAAAATAATATTTCCAATGGGACATGACTATCTTCATACAGATAATGTTTATAATACTACAACAAGTTTTACGCCACAGCCAGAGGCAGAAGCTTGGAAACATACTTTTTTACGTGGTGAATTATTAGGATTAGCAATGATTGAGCGAATGAAAAAAGTTGCTCCAGTAAAAGTTATATCAGTTCCAGGCAACCATGCTCGACACAGTGAAATTGCATTAACAAGAATATTTAATGCTTATTATCATAATGATAAAAACTTCGAAATAGATGCAAGCATGTCACCATATAAATTTCATCATTATGGTGTAAATTTAATTGGATTTGAACACGGACATAGTATAAGACAACAAGTTCGCCTCGCCGCTCTTATGGCAAATGAAACAAGATTAAATGGTTGGCAAGAAGCCAGATATTGTGAATTTCATTTAGGAGACCAGCATCGTAAGGGTTCTGGTCGGCCAGTTATGCTCGAAGAACAGGGGGTAAGTGTAGAATTTTTACCAGGATTAGTTCCACCAAATGAATGGCATAGAATTCATAGTTTTAATTGGCAAAAGCGAGCAGGTCTTGGATTTGTATGGGATAAAACTGCTGGTCCCATTGCAAGATTTCAAATAAATATTGATAATTACACAGGAAAAATAATGAGGTAAAAAATGAATATTGAATTTGATTTAGAAATTGAAGAATGTAATTATGTTAATGCAAAATGCGAAAAATGTAATGAGAAAGAAAGAAATCTTTTGCGAAAAATTATTGTTAAAATCAGATGCAATTTCTTTGCAGAAATTATTCTTTGTACAAAATGTTTAACAAGTAAAATCTTTTGGATTAGAAAATAAAATGAAAAAATTAATGAGAAAAATTTGGTTAAAAATTTTAATTATATTAAAATTTCGTTGTCCTAAATGTGGAAATAAAATTTCTAATTATGGATATGGTGATTATTGTTTAAATAATAATTGTAATTGGATAGAACAATGAAAAAACAAAAACGACAAACTATGAGAATATTTAAATCTGGTGCTACAAGAGATAATGATACACAAAAATTAAATTACACTGGTAGTTTAAGTCCAATTGTATTAAAATGTTTTACAGAATTTATGCGAAAGCATAATATTAAAAATGGAAAATTGCAAAGAGATGAAAGTAATTGGAAAAAAGGAATGCCTAAACAGAGTTATATGGATAGCAAATTTAGACATTTCATGATGACTTGGCTTTTACATGATAAATTTATTAAAAATGATAAAGATAATAGTAAACTTATAGAATCTCTTTGTGCAGAACTTTTTAATACGATGGGATTTTTGCATGTGTTATTAATAAAACAAAAAGAAAAATGAATTATCAAAAATAGAAAGAAAAAAATGAGTTGGGAAAATAATTCAATAAAAATATTTAGATGCGATTGTTATTCAGAAGGTGTAACTGTTTCTCTTTTAAGGGATGACGATTTGGATAATTATCAAGAAGCTCCTTATATTAGCATGTCTTTCTGGGAACACTCTATTAAACATACCAGTAATAAATTATGTTTAAAACAAAGATTAATATACGCTTGGCAAATATTAACTAAAGGAAGTTTGTGGACAGATATGATTATGATGAATCGTTATACCGCTAAAAAATTTGCTAATTATATATTAAAATTAATAAAAGAATTTGATGAGGAAAAGAAATGCTAATTGAAATATTAACAATATTAATTCTTAGTTTTATACAAAATGTCAGTTTTAGTATTGTAAGCAGAAGTCGTAACCGCAACAGCATTAAATATCACCTCGTTGCTGCTACGTTCTCTAATACAATTTGGTTTTTAACATTTAGACAATTAGTAAAAGCAAATATGAATTTAATGTTATTTCTACCCTATACACTTGGAACTGTTATTGGAAGTGTTTGTGGTGTAAAAATTTCAATGCTCTTTGAGCGACTTCTTGGTGCTTATTCAGACGATCATTTGAAAGGAGAACAAAATGCCCTATATAAAACAAGAAACAAGAAAAATAATTGATTCATATTTAAAACATATATTAGATATAATTGAAGATTGCACTGAAGGTGATCTTAATTATATTATTACTCGAATTGTACATCAATGGATTAAACATGAAGGATTAAATTATAAAAATATAAATTCAGTAATTGGTGTTCTTGAATGTGCTAAAATGGAGTTATATAGAATGATCGCCGCTCCTTATGAAGATAAAAAGAAAAAAGAGAATGGAAGCATTTCTGAATTAGATACTAAAAGAAAACCTCCTTTTGAAATAAACAATCCTGTAAAAGGTCTTACATTAAGTCTTTATCCAAGAAGAATTAATATTGAGAAAGAAATAAAATGAAACAAAAAAGAGATAACATATTTATCTGGCCGACATGGATTGCAAAACTTGTAGCTGGTGAGGAACAATGTGAGTGGAAATATTGGCTAAAAGCACATTATCTACTTGATAAAAAACCAAGTGATTTCAATTTAGCAAAATGGACAGTTGAACATAATCAACTTCTTCGACAAAGACGAGACGCATTAGAACGACTTGGTTTTAAAGTGTCTATTGAAGACCAAAATGCTTTTAAATTAGTTATTAGAACAGGCGAATATTGGATACCAGAAAACTGGAAATCAGATAAATTAATAGATACAATAAATCAAGACATAACAATATCAGGCAAAGCTGACATTATTGCTGTTAATTTAGAAGAAAAAGAAAGTATTTATCTCATAGAAGATTGTAAAACTGGACAACCAAAAACCAGCGATCATATTCAAGTAATTCTTTATATGATGTTTATACCAAAAGCAATAGATAAATATAAAGATATGGAATTTAATGGCTGCATTGTATATAAACTTGGTCTTCACAATATTGATATTCCTGCTGAAGCAGCACAAGATGAAAGTCTAAAAAGAATTATATGGGATACAATAAAACGAATTGCTGGAAATGAATCTGAGTGCAGAAAAATTCCAAGTTATAGAGAGTGCAAAAATTGTGATATAAATTGTGAAGATTGTAATGAAAGAATAGGATAAAAATGAACATAGAAATTGTAATAATTTGGGATAATAATGAACCTATTGCTTTCTGGTTTAATGATAAATTAATCTGGGAATCAGATAAAATTATTGTTGATATAGATTTATTAACAACTACAATAAATCTTCCTCTTGTAGAAGCTATAAAATTTAGTTTGATATTTACAAATGGATTAACCGTAGATCGTTTAATAATACTTCTTGCTGCTGTTGAAGCAGAAGTTGCTAAATTAGAAAAACTGAAACAAGAGGAGAATTAAAAATGGAAGATAGAAACTGGTTTAAAATTGAATGTATTCAATGCCCATATTTTGTGGAGGACGAAATACTAAAAATGCTACATTGTGTACGACCTACTAATGAGGAATGCCTCGCCGAGGGGACGCTCGTTGCTGGTGTAATAGCAGTAGAAAAGCATAATAAAATGGTAACTGAAAATTTGGCCAAAAAACCAAAAATAAAATGGAAGTGTATAAAAGTAATTAAAAGAGGAAAGTAAAATGAAGATTTTTATTTATTACATTTATTGCATCTATTTCCCAGCAAGCAACAAACCAAATCCTTATTATATTGGAGAAACTTTTAATCTTGTAAAAAGAATGTTGCAACATTTGAAAAGTAAATTTCTTGTAGGAAAAGCTCTTAATAAATATAATGACTGGCAAGTAACAATTTTGCATACTTGCAAAACTCGTGATGCAGCAAATCTCCTTGAAAAAGAAGAAATTAGAAAACATAACTGCATCGCTCCGAATGGATACAATTTAACTTCTGGGGGAGATGGTGGGGATACTTTTACTAATAATCCTAATAAAGAAGCAAGGATAGAAAAACAGAAAGAAACATGGAAGTGTTTTGAAGTAAAAGAAAAATTAAGAATTGCTCGGACAAATAAAAAGCATTCTAAAAAAACAATAGAAAAAATAAAAAAATCAATGCAAGGAAAGCAAAATGCAAAAGGAAAACGTTCTGAAGAAGCAAAGGCAAATATGAAAAAGGCACAAAATCGCCCAGAAGTAAAAGAAGCAAAACAAGGAAATCAATATGGAGCAGGAAAACGTTCTGTAGAAGCAAAGGCAAACATGAAAATAGCACAAAATCGCCCAGAAGTAAAAGCAAAACAAAAAGAAGCAATGGTGATTTAACTAAAAAGAGAAGAGCTAAAATTATTAAAAAGAGAAGATAAAATGAAAATTAATGTTGAAATAGAGCTTAATGATGCAATGGCTATTATTGCTGCATTTGTGGATCTCCCAGTGACCCGCCACGACTTGGAGACCTGCATAATAGCCTAAAAAACCAGCCTTAACCAAGCTGGGAGTCCCTGGAAATTAAGCCTAAAAAATCAAGCCTAATTCAACCAGTAAAAGGATTAACTTTAATACTATATAAAATTTTGAGTTGAATTTATTTTTTATTATTTTTAACTAAAAGAAAAAAGCTAAAATAATTAAGAGAGGGAAATAAAATGAAGCATCATTGTATTTATTGTTATATTAAATTAACTGAGAAAAATAAAAGTTTTCAATTTCCAAAAATTTATTGTAGAAAATGTGGAAAAAAATTTGTAGAAGAAACTATAAAATTATTTGAAGAGTGGATAAGAGTATTAAAAATAGAGGAGAAAATGAAATGAAAATCAAAATCAATATTAATATTTGGCAATATTTTATTTATCTTATTAGATGGCAATTAAGTACTCCTATATTAGCTATTGTATTTATTTTATTAACAACTATAAATCAATTTATTGCAGCAATAATAGCTAATTTAATTGGAGGACTTATTTTTTACTGGGTTGATAAATCTATTTTTCAAACTGGAAAAAATTTATGTGTTGAAACTACAAATAGAGAGACTTCAAAAAGGGATAAAAAATGAAAGAAAATCAATTTCAAAAACAGGTTAAAAAGACTTTAGAAAATCAAGGTGCATTTATAATAAACATTCATGGCCACATGATGCAAAAAGTTGGACTACCAGATTTAGAAATAATTCATCGTCAATGGACTGGCTTTTTAGAACTAAAGATAGAAAAAAATAAATGTAGTGCAATTCAACGAATAATTGCAGCAAAGATTGCATTAAGAGGAATGCCGATCTACGTTCTACGCTGCGAAGAGATAAATCTTGGAGAGGAATTAGGAATTACTCAAGTTTATAGTCTTGAGAATTTTGAAGGTAAAATTATAAAAGACTATATTAGATTAAATTTATTACTTGATATTTTACAACGATTGGAATTAGAAAAGTAGCAATGATAATTGTATTAAATTTACTGAGAATGATGAAATTAGAAAAAGAAAAGGTATAAAATGCTAACAAGAGAAATATGCAAAAAATGTGGCCAAGAAAATCCTATTGGATTCTCTCTGCCAGATAAAATTTGGAAACAAGTAGTTTCAATTTGTTGTCAAAAAGATGTAATTTGCATTTATTGTTTTATAAAAATGGCAGATATATTATTAGTAGAATGGGATAAAGATATAAAATTCTATCCTATCAGTTCATTTAATATAAAAAAGGAAAATAAAAATGAAACAATTTGAAGAATGGTTAGAAAAATATAATCTAAATCGTTTTCCTGGCTCTGTAAATTATGAAGATACAAAATCCGCTTGGCGAGCAGCTTTAGAATGGACCTTAGATGAATTTAGAGAAATTTATGAAGATGAATTTGATAATTCTTGTATTGTAAAAGATATAAATGAAGAATTAAAAGATGAATAAGAATGTAGCTTATTTTTTACCTCGCCCAAAACCTGACCATTATCCTGGAGGAATGCCTCTTGGTTGCGAAGAACAATTAATAAAAATAGCTAAAGAACTTTTAAAAAAGAAGATATAAAAATATTAAATTTATTTTGTGGGACAAATAAATATGGTATAAAAGTAGATCTTAATTTAAAAGTAAGCCCAAATTATTTACTTGATGCTCATTCTTGTAGTAAATTTTTATTAGAAAAAGAAGGAAAATTTGACATAATACTTGCTGACCCTCCTTATTCAAATAAAGAAGCTCAAAAATTATATCTTAATGTTGAATTACCTAAATTAGATTATAAAGTATAGACGTATGAATGTGAAAAATTATTAAATAATAATGGAATTCTAATTGTTTATCATAAATATATAATGCCTAATCCAAATTGGGCGAAATTTAAAGTTATTAAAAGAGTTTTTATTGGAACAAGAATTTATCATACACTTCGTGTAGCAATTTATTTTCAATATAAAAAAGATGAATAAGAATAGAGTAAAAAACGCTTTATACACAATAAATGATGATATATTAAATGTTATAGATAAATTTTTAAGATTAAAAATTTTCTCTTTTCGTGATTTATGTTGGTGGGTAGATCCTGATGATGAATGGTGGAATAATAAAATACAGGCAGAAAAATTATTAAGAATATTAGAACAAGAAGAATGTTGTGAAAGAATATCAGCAAAGGGTCCTGATGGTCTTGCTTATAAAATTACAGAAAATTTTGTTTTTTTGCTTAATGAAATAGAACGAATTGAAGAAATATTAGCAGATAATATCTTATGCGTACGGAAGACATAGAACGTTTTAAAAAATTTCTTGATTTATTATCTGGAAAAGAAGCAAAAAGCAAATATGAATATATGGCTTTATGTCCAGCCCACGGAGATGCCAGATTAAGTCTTTGGGTGAAACTTGATGATAATGGAAAAATAATTGTTTATTGTCATGCTGGCTGTTCTCCATCAGATATTTGTGCTGCTTTAAAGATGACTTTGTCATCTCTTTATCCAGTTCCTCAAATAGTAGATATATTTGATTATATTACTATTGATGGTGAATTATTATATCAAGAAATTAAATTTGATAAAACTGCATTAAAGCGATTCAAAGTTCGTCGACCATCAGATAAAAAACACACTAAAGATTCTTGGATTTGGAATGTAGACAACACTCCTCTAATTCTTTATAATTTATTTGAAGTTTCTAACTTACATGAAGCAAACTTGACTGGAGCAAACCTGCGTGGAGCAGAAGATACCTCTGGTATCGTTTTTATGTGTGAAGGAGCAAAAGATGCTCGCACACTTGCCCACTTAAGTTTAGTTAGCACAGCAGCTTTATTTAATGATTGGATTAAAACAGATACAACTCCATTAGACAACAAAAAAGTTGTTATTCTTGTAGATAATGATGAAGCTGGAGAAACAAAAGCATTAGTGGCTGCACACGATCGCTACAAAAAAAGCTCAAGTATAAAATTATTAAGATTACCAGATTTACAAAAAAGTGAAGATGTAACAGACTGGCTTGAGAAAAGAGGGGGAACAAAAGAAAAATTATTAGAACTGGCAATTTCACCAGATTTAAAAGAATGGTATCCTAAAGAAAGTGTTCGAGAAAGAGTAGAGAACAAAGAAATTACTGGATTAGCTTTTGAGCACAACGATCCACGCCCTACGTTTGAAGAATGGCTTGAAACTTTTCATCCATCAGAAGAAGGACCATTATATTTTTATGATGATTTTTGGATGAAAGGAAATCCAGAATTATTGATCTATAAAGAAAGACTACGAAATAAAATAATAAATGAAATAACAGAATTTCTTAGATATTGTTATAATAGAAAAGGAAAAAGTGAAGAGTTATTTAAACCAACTCCATTTCTCATAGATATGATTTTAAAATCAGGTGAATCTTTAAGAGATTTGGATGTTATAGAAAATCCAATTATGCCAATTTTTCAACCATTTTTTATGCCAGAAAAGGAAAAGAATTATAAATATGAAGATATTATCTTAATGAAAAGTTGTAATTTTTATATTCCTGAAAAAATTTGTTTTCCTCGAAATATGGACGCTTGTATCTCATTATTTGCTTTGCCTTTTGATTATGATGAAAATGCTAAATGCGATGAAATAGATAAAGCATTTGAAACACAGTGGAAAGACGATCAACAAGCAACTAATCTCCTTTTGGAGTTTATTTATTATTGTATGAAACATTCTCATAAATACAAATCTCTTTTATGTATGACAGGAAAACCAGATAGTGGAAAAAGTCAAATCTTGGAACTCATTCGTAATTTTATAGGAAAAAATAGCTGCGAAGCCATAAGTTTAAGTAAAATAGGAAGACCTTTTGAATTATATCGTGCTCGAAATTCTAAACTTTTAATAAGTGATGATGTAAGATTAACAGAAAATGATTTAAAAGATGGTTCTATTGTTGAGAATCTTTTAAGTATTCCTGGAGGTGCTCCAATAAGAATAGAGAAAAAAGGAGGAATTATTATAACTAAAAAACTTCCCTGCCAAATTATTTTGGCTGGAAATGATCCTCCACATGTCCCTCAAATCTCCGACGCTCTTGCAAATAGATTCTTTTTTCTTGATTTTACCTACACTTTTGTAAGAGGAAAAGATATGAATCCTCTTATTATAGAAACTTGGATACAGGAACTTCCTGGATTATTTAATAAAGTCTTAAAAGCAGGAATGGAATTAGATAAAAGAGGAGGATTCGTCGAGCCACTTTCGTCTTTAGATGTGCGAAGCAGATTTGAAGGAGGAAGTATGCCAATTAGACAATTTATCAAAGATCGGTTTGACATAAATAATTCAGATGATAAAATTAAATGGTTTGTAAAAATTAATGATATGAAAACTTATTATGATCAATATTGTGAAGAGGAGAAAATCGCTCAACTATCGTTGCAAAATTTTAATACTGCAATAGAAGCTATTTCTGGAATAACAAGAGGAGCAAAAAATATTAAAGTTCCTGATGAAAAGACAGGGAATCTGTCTTGGAAGCAAATAAGAGGATGGATCGGCGTTCGACGCAGAGGAACCAGCGGAAATCCTAATGATGAGGTAGGAAAAACAGGAGAATTTTAGTAAGAAATTTAAAATGTTAAATTTAAAGATTGATAAAACCACAATTGAAAAACAAATTAAGGAAATGATAAAATTATCTTATAATAGCTTTGCTCTTTATTTGGAAGATAAGATGACAAAAGTCATCTTTTTAGAAAAGGAACTTAATTTTTTGAGAAGATTTCTAAATGCAAAACAAGCTTTGCTCAGAGCAGAACAAGCTGTTGTGGGGGAATATAAAAATAATCATTCAGCAATCGTTTTATCAAAGATATATTTACAAAAAGCAGCAAAGAGAATTACTGCTTTAGAGAAAGAAATTGATGCATGGCGGCAACTCTTCTTTGATAAACGAAAATTGTTTAAGGAATGTAAAAAAGAACTTATAGAATATAGTAATTATATTGAAAATAACAAGCAAAATAAAGGATAAAAAACGCGAATATTAGTTTATTACCGTTTTGAAATAAGGTTTAGTGCCGTTTTAAGGGGTAAAATGGTAATAAAAAAATAGGGTTTTTAATAAAAAAATGCCGATTTATGCCTTTTTTGAAACTTTATTACTGTTATTACGACTTTTTTCCACACCTACCCCCTTATATATATATAGTATATATATGTTTAATTTAATCTAACTATTTTTTATATTTTTATATATAGCCTAATAGCTTAAATAGTCGTAATAATGGTAATAATATAATAAAATCAGGGATGGTGATATTAAAAACCAAATATTTTTATTACCATTTTACTGAAAAAACTCGTAATAAGTCAGTAATAAAATGGTAATAAAAAGGTTAAGTTTAGGCTTTTTAAGGGTTTTAGGGCTTTAGGGTTTAAGGTTTGGGCTTTTTAGGCTTTTTAGGGGGTTTAGGTTTTTTGGGTTTTAAGTTTAGGTTTTTAAGGCTTTTTTATAAAAAACCTATAAAATAGGGTTTTATAGGTAAAATTTAGGGTAAATATTAGGTTTTTATTACCATTTTGAAAAGTAAAAAACACTAAGAAAATTTCTGCAATTTTTTCTAATGTTTAGAATTTCTGTTGATTTTTAGAAAATTTCATAGATTTTCGCAACGAACTTCGTTCGCATCGCGAGATTTTTGTTTCTAATTTTATAATTATTGCAGATTTAATTTAATCTAATTGCAGATTTTAGATTTAGATTTCCACATTCGTAGATCGCAGATCGCAGATCGCAAAGAAACATTTCTTAGAAGAGAAGCAATCATCTATCTTGGATCTACTATCTTCTATCACGAAACTCTTATGGGGGTAACAGAAACTCTTATGGGGGTAACAGAAACTCTTATGGGGGTAACAGAAACATTTCTTTAAAAATTTTTATTTTTTACTTGCTTCTAATAATAAAAATAGCATAATATGTTAATGTAGTGGTCTATGCTTTTTAGCATATTTATTCTTTAAATAGTGAGGACTTTATGATAAGATAAGAACAAGAGGATAATAAGGATAATATAGATAAGAAGGATAATATGGATAGTATGGATAATATGAGCAATATGGACTACCAAGAATTAAGAGATTACGAGGAAGCTATTGATGCGGTAGTCGAATGGATTGGAAAGAAATGGACCAAATCAATGATAAAAAGAGAATTGCGGGAAGCCTTTCCTGGTATTTATTTAAAGACCTGTAATTTTCTTATTTATAAAGCAAGAAAGAAAATTCGTGAATTATATGGCATTGATCCTTCCTTTTATAAAGGAAGTCAAATTTCATTTTATGAATCTGTAATTCGAGGAAAATCCAAAATTAGAGATAAACTTTCTGCTGCTGAACGCTTAGATAAATTATTTGGCCTTGAACAAATTTCAACACAAGATGTTAATATAACAATACAGAAAGTTCAAGAAGCACTAAAAGAAATGGACGAAAGTGTTTTAGGAAGTGAGGATAAAAAAAGTGGTGAATGTAAAAATGAAAGCGATGGGCAAAATAATGCTAAATCGAAAGCAGAGGATAATATTATACTCACGACAAACAATAATGAGCAAAATAATGAGCAAAATAAATCAAGCAATAATGCTTGTTCTACGCCTGATGTTCGGAGCGAAGATGTAGTTTGTGAAGTTAAAGAAAATGCTAATGATAATTGTAACAAAACTATCTTGGCTGAAGAAAATGCTGATGGTAATGAAAATGATAACACAGACACAGACAAAGACATAGATGAAGACACAGATTTGCTTTATGCAGATCTTACTCCTGAAATTGTGGAAAAAGAATTAGGTTCTTTGAAAATTAAAAAAGAAAAGAAGTAATATGCCTCTTACAAATCGATGGACGGAATTACGACCGCATGTAGAGCAACAACGATATTATAAATCCGAGAAGAGATTTAACATTGCTCACGCAGGTCGTCGTGGAGGGAAAACGGAATTAGCAAAACGAAGATTAATAAAAAGAGCAATAAAATTTCCATTGCCGATGGGGCGATTTGTGTTTGGTGCTCCGACGCATCGCCAAGCTATTGATATTTTTTGGGATGATACAATCGCTATGATTCCTTGTTGGGCATTATTAACTGGTGATAGACGTTCTATTTCAAGTTCATATCGGCGAATAAAATTATTTAATGGTGCAAGTATTGAGATTTCTGGATTAGATGTTCCATCAAGAATTGAAGGTCCTCCATTAGACGGATTTGTTGGTGATGAGTTTGGAAATTTTAAAGCAGGAGTGTGGGAGCAAAATATTCGTCCAGCTTTGTCTACTTTAGATCGTCCCGGATGGGCGGATTTAATTGGTGTACCAGAAGGAAAGAATCATTATTTTCATCTTGTTGAAGATGTTGCTAATAAAGATGATTGGGATATTTTTACTTGGCATACAAAAGAAATAAATCCAGAAGAAGCAGAGTGTGCTCTTGGTGATTTAGATGTTGTAACTTATAATCAAGAATATGGTGGTGAATTTGTTTCTTTTAAGGGAAGATGTTATTATTCGTTTAGTAAGCAATTAAATTGCCCTCCAGAAGAAGAAAGAATATTGTATAATGCTGCTTGTCCGATAGGATTTTGTTTTGATTTTAACCGTATTCCTGGTAATTGTGTTATTGTGCAAGAACTCTCTCCTCCAGAATGGTTGATAAAGAGAAATAAGGGAATGAATCGTGGACTTGTTACTTGTGCAATTGATGAAATATTTTTATCACAAGATAGTAATACAGAAAAGATCTGTGATCTTCTTATTCAACGATGGGCTTTCCACAAAGGACTTGTAAAACTTTATGGAGATGCGACAGGAGGAGCAAAGAAAAGTAGTGGAGTAAAAGGAAGTGATTGGGATATTATAAATGATAAATTCAAAGGAATTTTTAATCTTATAAATAGATATCCTAATGCCAATCCTCCTGTGCGTAAGCGAATAAATAGTGTTAATAGTAGATTGCTTGCGGCAGATGGATATATAGGAACGATAATTGATAATAGATGTAAATATCTTATTAGAGATTTTGAAAGTGTGACGTGCGACGATAGTGGAGAGATTCAAAAGAATGATATTAAAAGTTTATTGACGCACATCTCTGATGGATTTGG
>Ga0315296_10000402_pt1 | contig 39744 bp, 35 predicted proteins | sample YL17G14_18_MG_FD_203921 | JGI IMG/M metagenome (GOLD analysis project Ga0315296, IMG submission 203921) | Sediment microbial communities from Yellowstone Lake, YNP, Wyoming, USA - YL17G14_18 | ecosystem: Environmental > Aquatic > Freshwater > Lake > Sediment | place: USA: Wyoming | collected... | reverse complement strand
TGGGATTCGCGTATAGTTGATGTATGTATTTTTACATGTCGCGACAGTGTTAATGCTACCACCACCCGAGAAGGACCCCCTAGTTAGGTTAAGGTACTGCACTTGTATTAGATTAACCATCTCGAAAGTCAGGTACCCTGTACTGTTTATACCTTTGCTAAAATTAAAGATGCCCAAGTTCAGAACACCTATTCTGGCGTAGTCTAGAACAATCCATGAACCATTGGCCTGTTCAACATAAATGCTGCCTAAAGTAGAATTATTGTTGTATGTTATTGTGCCATCCGCGCCCCTCAGGTAGGACTTTTCTACAACTGACGACAGGTAACCTCCCCTGTACTTGAAGGTGTTGTAGGATCCAGAGATAAGGGTAATATTGGTACTTGGGGCAGTACTGTTAGAGAACAGGGTCACGGTCATTGTTCCTACATTGGTTAAAAAGCTGGGCCCCCCTGCCTTGGGGTTGAACAGCACATATCCGGATGAGCCCTGATTCGAGGACACCTGCTCTATTATCCCTGCAAAGTTTATCATTATATTCTTGGCCTGGTCGAACTCCACGCTTTGGCTTTGGATGGCGAACATGTTGCTGGCGAAGCCCATCACTAGTAGGGCGATAGACAGCATAACCGAGGTCAAAATTAGCGTTGAGATTACGCTGGATAGGGCTCTCCTCTTCAACCTGCCTTTACGCTTTGGGGACTTACTCAAACAGAGTGTGGAATGCGACCTTAGAATTTTCATGTAAACACGACCTGAAATGAGCCCATGAAGAATGGCGTTATCCACAGCGCTATGAGCGTTATCACCACAAGGATAAAGGCGTGTATGAAGCCGGCGCTGACCCTTTCGCCAGAACACTTTCCCGCCACAAGCCCCATGAAGGCTATGTTGAAGATTATGGGAGGGACGAATACTTTAACGAAGTCTCCAAAGCCGAAGGAGGCTGAGAACATCTGGAATATGCTCCTCGCGAAGAAGAGTATTGTTAGTGTTGACAGAAGCATCACCACGCCGCCGATGTAGGGGAGCAAGACAAGGGGTCTCAGATTGGCGCGCTTCTCCTTCTCTATGGTCGATATCGCCTCGCCGAAGCCGGCAAGCCCCTCCAGCGTTTCCGGCGTTCCTCCGCCCACGTCTATGGAGTCTATGAGTAGGAATAGATACATGGGGTTGAGCCAGCCGTGAAGCTCCTTTTTAATGTTTTCCAACACCCTCCTGAATGACAGCCCCCATCCTATCTGATTCGATATAGAAGTCAGAATTTTGGAAAACGTACCGTACTGCCTCTTGGATAGGTATAGCATGCATTTTTCTGGGCTTATGCCAGTTTTACGAATTTCGACAAGGTCCCTCAGAAAGTTCGTTATCCCGGAGGTTGTCGTGCCAGTTTGTCTTGAATACCTGAGGTCGGCAATGGCTCCCGGCAGGAAGGCCACCATCAAAACAATGCACATCCCAACCCCGGCCTCGAATCCGGGATCCAACCCCATCAACACCCTGAGGTCTGTAACAACTTGATAAAGGGGGGCCAACGGGCGGGGATCGCCCATGTTTATGAATGGAATATTGATAAAGAAGGCCAGGACCATGGGTATAAGCAAAAATAGTGTGACGGGCAGGGTTGCGAAGAACCACTTGTAGGCCCTATAGTCTGAAAGGGGGTACTTGGGCTGCGTAACGTCAATTAAATAGAGGAAGACCCCGGAAATTACGGGCAGGAAGATGTAAGAGAACAAGACGAAACTTTCCATGGTAAATAGCTGGCTGCCCATTGGCAGGATTTTGGTAACAACGTACATGATGTATAAGGTTAGGGCGAGCAGGATCGCTACCATGATATAGCTCTCCATGAGGAGGGCTATCCTCTCACCTATGACCTTAACCTTATTTTTCCTGTTTTCGAACATCATCTCGGTCCTTTTCAGAAGATAGTGCTGGGTGTCACCGCCAACTCTCAAGGTCGAGGCGTATCCAAGAATGAACTCCTTGTAGTCCTTGCTCGGAACATGCTTGGCATTATTCTCCAGGGACGTGACGGGATCGATTCCCCTGGCCTTTGTATCGGTGTACATGAGCCGGGCGGCATTACCCATCTGCGGGAGGATTTTGATATCCTTTAGCCGCTCAAAGGCCTTAAATGGCGAGATTCCTCCCGAGGCGAGGACACTGATGTAAGCTGCCGCAAAAGGTATCTCCGTATCAAGGTTCGATGCGCGGTTCATTGCAACAATTCGAGGATACACCAAGAAAATCAGTATGACGATAGGAGGAATAACGAGTAGGAATAGCATAAAAGGGCTGATAAGGAAATACCCTACAACAGCAATGATAACAGAGATTATTAAAGAGGGAAAGAAGGCGAAGCCACACATTGACAGATAGGTCTCTGGGTGGATTCGGATATTGGCAGCATCCAAAATTGATGGAATGCTTTTGAATAGCCTCGTACCTAAACGGCCAAACCATCCGAAGTAGGCATAGGAAGTACCCCACAGTGAAAATTTAGGCTTGACTTTGGCCATACAATTCAATAAAGAGCCCCGTGAATTTAAACATTGTTGGTTCTCTATTTATGACCGAAATTGAGAGGTTCTATGTTTAAAGATGTTACTTTCCTTTAATAACAATTAATTTATTTATAGGTTATATCAATTTTGATAGTCTACACTATGTTTTAGTTATAATTAACTCTTTATAGTCTATATTATTTTTTTGACAATTAATCTGGTTAACATTGGAAGGAAAGACACATAAAAAGAAGGTTATACAGTTAAGTATGGGGTTTGTGTTTAGGTAAAACAGAAATATTTTTATCCTAAAGAGATAGAACATATTCAGAAGCGATATATTATGCACTCCAAAAGAAGAAGCATGAAAAATAAGAAGGCCATCAGCCCGGTCATCGCAACGGTCATACTCGTAGCCGTCTCTGTAGCCATCGCAATAGCAGTAGCATTCTGGGCAGCAGGACTGGCAGGGACATTTACGAGGTTCGAGAAACTAGAGATAGGATCCGCATATTCTACAGCTAATGATACTGCAGGCTGGGAATGGAATGTATACGTTAGTGTTAGAAATACTGGGTCGTCAGATGCAACTATTACTGATATATTTGTAAATGGTAAACCTTTGAGTGCTTACGGTGGCAATGTTACTAACGTTCCTTCGCTACCAATTCCTCAACCTACAGGAACAAACTCATCGCTCGTCGTATCTATCAAGGACAACGCGGGTTTTATAAACGGCCAAACTATAGAAGTTAAACTTCACACAGCCAGTGGAACCGACTATCCCAAATCTGTGGTATTACCATAAAATCCCTTTTTTCCTTTTTTTCTTTTAAGTTATGACTATTATTTCCATTCTAAAGGATGGAAGGTTTCTTAACAATTATATGAATACTAATGAATCATAGTGAAGGGAAGAACTTTTCATGAATTCTACCTAATGATGGTATAGACAGTTAAAAGAAATAGCTAACTCTTTTCGTCAATAATTTATTTGGAAAGTCAGCAGAGAATACATTAAGAGTGCACAAGCCTAAATACACCCAAATTAGGTCTTGTATATTAAAGACAGAAGGGCGTTACCGAATGGGTCATGGAAGAGGGATTTCGCCAGTTTTAGCAACGGTTATACTTGTTGCTGTAGCTATAGCCATCGCAATAGCAGTAGCATTCTGGGCATCAAATATTACTGGTATCTTTAGCAGGACGGAGCAAATCCAAATGGAATATTCTTACATTGTCGCCGGTAAAAACAGTAGCGGAGCTATTTATTACAACATTACCTTTTCTTGCAGGAATGTTGGCAGCGCCGATACAACTATTATTCAAGCGTTCATCAATGGCAAACCGCTAAAAGCGTTTTCGCCCACATCAAGTGTTTATTTGAATGGCATTCTCTGGATTAAAAGTAATGATACCGTCTTTAGGGAGATTTCCTTTCCTGCTGGCAGTAGCATTACATTGGTTATGATGCTTCCAAGCGGAGGTCCTTCGCCTATCACAATAATTCCAGGTCAGGTTGTTGAAGTCAGGATGGAAACATCTGGTGGCGTCCACTATATTGGTACTTTTTTGATCCCCTAAAGTATTGATATTTTCCAAGGCTGATAAGTTTTTTATAGGTGTGCCTCTAATTTAGAGTGATGGTCAATTTTAAATTATCATTGCCTAAAATTAAGGGCAAAAAAGCCACTGTGCCTGCTCTAGAGCTAGAGGGCCTTCCAGTTGAGGAGACTCTAGTTGATCCTATTCCTAAGGAGATGGAGGTATCTGATGAGTACTGGATCAAGGAGAAGTATGCACGCGTCGTGATAGGTAAGCCTCCAGGAAGCTCCGAGATCGAGTACTTTATTGATGAAGTAACACCCAATCCCGTTGAGAAGCAGGCATATCAGAAGATCTCAGACATTATCGCGAAGGAGCTGAATCCTGCTGAGATCGGCAAGGAGGAGGACGTTCGTAAGGAGCTTTTGGAAGAGGTCAAGAGGCTGGGCATTAAGTATCAGAAGGCCTTCAAGGAAATTACCCCCGAGGGCTGGGACAAGATCAACTACTATCTGGAGAGGGACCTCCTAGGCTTCGGCTCCTTGAACACTCTTATGGACGATTACAGGATTGAGGACATCAGTTGCGACGGTGCTAACGTTCCCATATTTGTCTGGCACCGGAAGTACGAGAGCATACCCACAAACATCAGGTTTTTAAACAAGGAGGGTCTGGACGACTACATCGTTAAGCTGGCGCACAAGTCCGGCAAGCATGTCAGCTCTGCCTTCCCTATTGTCGACGCAATGCTCTACGGTAAGCACAGGCTCGCCGCCAGCTTCCGGGATGAGGTCTCCCCAAAGGGTTCGACATTTGCGATAAGGAAGTTCAGGGAGGAGCCTTTCAGCATCGTTGACCTCGTTCAGATGAGCACAATGAGCGAGGAGATGGCTGCGTACTTTTGGATGCTGATCGAGAACAGGTCAACGCTTATGGTAATTGGCGGAACCGGAAGCGGTAAGACCACCACACTGAATGCCCTGGCGTCCCTCATCAAGCCGGGCATGAAGATCGTTACTGTGGAGGAGACCCCGGAGCTTAACCTGCCGCACGATAACTGGGTCCAATTTGTCAGTAGGGAGAGTTACGGCCTCACCGGATCCAAGGTTGGGCTGATCAGCCTGATGGACTTGGTTAAGACCTCTTTAAGATATAGGCCAGACTATCTTGTTGTTGGAGAGGTGAGGGGGGAGGAGGCGTATGTCCTGTTCCAAGCCATGGCTACAGGGCACGGGGGCCTGACGACACTTCACGGTGAGAACATTGAATATGCCATGAGGAGGCTCATAAGCCCACCCATGAACGTTTCTGAGACATACATCCCACTCATCAATGTGGTCGCGTTCATCGAGCGCGTAACCCTGCCCGGCACTATGAGGGTAGGCAGGAGGGTGCGCATGGCCTGGGAGATTGAGGATTTCGATAAGTATGTCAACATATACAGCTGGGCACCACAGGATGACGTATTCCTCTCGAATGTGAAGGACAGCATTATCCTGAGGCGTATAGCTGAAAAGTTGGGTAAAAGCCGCACATGGATCTATAGCGAGATGGAGCGCAGGAAGAACGTTATCCACTGGATGGCAGAAAAGGGCATAAGAAATGTCAACGATGTTGCCAGGATAGTTTACCAGTACTATTCCAATCCCGAAGTACTGATGAGTAAGATAGGGGAGGAAACGGTAAAGGCCGAGGAACTGGAGGCCGTTCTCGCCGCCCCCCCGATCGCCGCTCAACCCTATTCGGTGTCAGAGACTCAGGCACCCGCAAGATTCTTGGAGGAGCCTCTTATGAAGATTTATGAGATACTCAATGCTCACGGCGGCACTGCTTCCATAGAGATGTTGGTAAACGAGAGCGGCATCGACGAGGTCACGTTGTGGAGGTTTCTAAATATTCTCAAGAGTTTTAGGCACGTCAGTGTCATTGAAAAGAAAGAGGGAGAAAAATTCAGTACGTTCTTTGTGCTGTCTGATCGTGCCAGCGGCGCCTATGAAACATTAAAGGCCAGGTTGCAGAAGTAGTCTGAATCAAAGATATGTACTAGGAAAGTGGCATCAATATCTCATTTTGGCGTCTTTTTCAGAAAAATAACGCTTATTCTCATGTAAATTATTGTATCGTAAGAGCATGAGAAAGTTGATTTACTCCTATTTCTGAAGAATCGGACTGCAGTGCTATGAAGACGAGCGCCTTACGATATCAGCGCAATCAATTGCCAGTTGTTATTGGCGCCACTCCTTTCTCAATCAATGCTTTTGTTATTTTTTCTTTTGTATGTTCATTAGTCTTCTCTGGGACGATCAAAGCCATGTTGTAGAAGTTTGCCAGCGTCTCGGCTTTCTGATCCAGTATAGCATGTGTTATTATGACAACTTTATTCAAGTTGAGGTCACTTTTTAAGGCCTGCAGCCTCAGTATCTCCTCAACCTCAATAGTCTTGTCAAACATGTATGTTTCTACGATGATACTGTCCTCATCGCCCGGACTTGTTAGATAAAGATCAGTATCATAAGTTACTCCGGAGATCCCAGTGACCGGTTTTGCTCGGTTTACGATATACCCTTTTTCACCAAGGTACTCCTGCAGTAAATCCAGAGTCCTGAATATGCTTTTGATCTTTTCCAATTTATCATTGACTACATCATACTTGTACAGCAATGTTTCCCCCAACTCTACTGTTGGAAAATATTCGCCGCATTTTTCGCAGTGATAGTCTATTACTGGTGTTTCGTACAAGTTTCCACACGATTGACATTTGTACATTATGCCATGCCTTGAGAAGTCCTTGCCCTCAACCGACAGAGATTTACTACACCTTGGGCACACCAACTCTCCGTTCGTATGGAAGAGGTTCTCGATGTTCTTGTATCCACAAGTGAGGTGCTCTATAACCCTCCCTCTGGAAATACTCGGCATACCGCAGTGTCTACAGCGCTCCACAGGGATTACCCCAAATGAAAAACATACGGGACAAAATTTCAGGGTTTCAACATGCTTCTTGGTCATGAATTCCTTCAAGACGAAGTAATCCAGAATTTCGACAACTCCGTTGAGTTTCATGGACAGCATCTTATCCAAAGATGGATAAAGGAACATTTCCTGTGAATTTTTCTGCACCAACAGAGTTAGTGCACCATTAGTGGGATCAGAATCAATTTGATCCACGATAGTTTTGAGCACTGCCATCAATTTCGTATGGCCATATTTATTAAATTCTACGGTCAATTGCATCTCCTTCCTTTAGCACATACAGGGTTAAAATTGCTAATTTACATATAAACTTTGTTAGTTATAAAAAGTTTTCCCTACTTATGAGGAAATTGTATTTAGGTTCAACAGTATTACTGAACAACAATAATACTATATGACAATAACACTGTGTGACGAACATAAAAATTCTTTAAGAGTTGTACAGTAACGGATTGTTATAGCGGTTTAGACCATCCTTAATGGTAGAAGCGGTACAATACATTTCAATGTGGCGGATATTGCGAGGTAGCTGGATTTTTATGTCAATTGGAGGGTCATAAGAAACATGAAGGCAGCAGAACACCTTACGTGGCATGGATTCACCATGTGGGGGAGTTCAATGAATACTTGGCCTGGTTTAAGAGTCCCACTGCCTGAACAGATATCTCAAGGCGTTTATAGCACGTAAAAATTATCGCAGGTCAATATCTGAGCACAACTCTGACCAATTGTCCATTGGGTCACTGCCGCTTCGTTTATAATTCGCACATGGAAAATTCCCCGATAGTGTTAAATTTATCGCCACATAAGCCCTTTAGGGCGATGACTGAGAATTCGGGTCCAGATGTGAAGATGATGAGCCGGGCTAGTCGAGCCCTCCTTTTTATTATGTGATATACCGAAAAATGATAATTTGCTGATAAGTGATCTTTAAACGGGCGATGAACGAGGGACAAAGCGCGGATATTGTGAAGACGCCGCTACTGTTGTGAGCCCTTTAGCATTAATCCCTAAACCCAAAGCTCAGCACGTCATGGGATCTATAGTATGGATGGAAGAGGCTGGACCTATAAAGTGTGTTTGAAAGGTTACAGTTAGGTCCTAATTGTCAGTTTCTTGCATTGCAAATAATTTTCCATGAAACCTGATTATTATTTTGAATGAACATATCGCTTAACAGGAAATGAGAGTCTATGGCCTCTGAAATATATTGGAGTATAAGCAGTCCGCTGAATTGTTAGTGGTTAAAATAGGATGAACGTTGATGCAAATTTTTATATCAACAGAAGAATAACTAGAAAGGGGGGAAATGTATAAGGAAACGTAACATATATCTAATAATTGCATTTCTAATGATCCTTACAATTACTAATTTTGTACAAATTTCAAGTGCATTCTATTTTACTTATTCCGATGACACTTGGGAATATCTGATGGCAGAAGGCCCTGATTTTGTAAAAGCTGGAAATGTGGAGTCATATACAGTTACAGGGAAATTATTAATGGAAGATGGGGGTCCAGTTCATTTCTATTTCTGGGTTAATACTCAGTCTCAGCAATATGAGCGCATACTTGAAGATGATGCCTTCCCCTTAATGGAATTAGGTGGGCATTATCCTGCTGGATACACATATTCTAAAACATACCAAATTACAATACCGTCCGACACAATCAACAACTCGTATCTTTGGATAAAAATAGACTCTGAGAGTAGGCACTTCAGTCCTGTTCAAATTTCATTGGTGCAAGACCCCAGTTACGATGATCTGCAGCAGCAAATTGACAATCTTAATTCCCTTCTGAATAGCACGCAATCACAATTGACGAGCACCCAGTCTTCACTGGATAGTGCCAACACTCAGATTGACGATCTTCAAACACAACTCAATAATACGCAATCTCAACTAGATAATGCTCAATCTCAAATTAGTAATCTTCAATCTCAGCTTAATGCTACCCAATCCCAATTAGGCAGCACCCAATCAATGGTTAATAACCTCATCATACTCTCGGTAATTGTAATAATAGCGGTTGCATTTTTAGGTTTATCTACCATTTACTTAATACGCAAGGCAAAAGAATAATACCATTAATAACTACCATTTCAAGTTGGATGTGAGAGGCAATCAGCCGAAGTTACAGTAAGAAAGACATAGCCTTTTTAACAATTCTAATTTGATAATCCCGACCTATGACCCTCAGCAATTAAACCAATTTAATAATAATGTTTTCTATATTTCACAGTAATATTGGGGTTGTGGGTTCTATTTTTATCTAGATAACTAAAAATAAAAAAATACTATTCTTCTTCCTCGACGTTCTCATCCTTTTCCTTCTCGGGCGGCGCAGGCTTGGTGGACTCCACTGCGAGTTCGACGATGGCCTCCTCCGCCTTCTGGTCTATGGCTGGGGCAACCACGAGAACCTCCTTGTCAATATAGTTGTCATCCTGGTACTCGTTGTCGAAGGAGATGATGTAGACAGGAACGTGGAACATGATGCTGCCGTTTGTCGTCCTCGTCATATCGTACTTGGAGTAGAGGTCGTACTGCTCCTTCGATATGGGCAGCTTTACGCTTACAGGGTACTGATGGTCCCTTATCACCGTGAAGTCGGCCCTGTCAACGGGCCAGAGTGAAAGTGCCTCTATAACCTGCCTCTTCACGACCTCCTTTATGTCGCCTGCCTGTTTGGTCTTTGAGACCAGTACGCCTTCCTTTGCCCTTACTATGACTACCTCTGTGGAGGACAACACCTGCACCTCATTGCCTTGAAATTGCCTCTTCGAGCCTCTTTATCCCCTGCTCGATATCGGGCATCCCCTTATCATTGTCCGGAGTCCTGGTCATCACGTGCTTCACAGATCCCCCCTCAAGCTTGAGAAAGATCTGGGGGATGTCCACCCCGCCGAATTCGTCCTTCTCCCCGAAGTTGATCAGAAGGTCGTAATCCTCCTTCTTGATCTCGACTGGGATGTTTGTGCTCTTTGATACCGCCTCACAGACCCTGAGGACGTACTGGCTGCCCTTCTCCCAGTCAGCCGTGACCACTATTATCCCTTCGACCTTCATATGCGACACCTTACGATTTCTCGGTAATGCCATATTAAATACTCATCGGTCTTTATCAGCCGTCATCCGAAGCGCGGCTTCGCTGACAGCAGCAAAGGCAGATAAGAGGGGATGCATGGCCTTTCGCCTAGGCTTTTCCTAACGAGGGAGCAGAGTCCCTCGAGGGAGGTGTTCACCAGCTCCCCGCCACGTACCCTTACAGGAAGCGTTCCGGAGGAGATTTCCCTCTCGCCCACCACGACGATGTACGGTATCCACTCCACCTCGGCGTCCCTTATCTTCTTGGAGACAGACTCCTCCCTGTCGTCGACGTCTACCCTCAGGTTATAGCCAGCCACATTGGAGGCGAGTTTCAGCGCAAAGTCGAGGTGGGTGTTGTTGACGGGCAGAAACCTGACCTGTATCGGGCTAAGCCAGACTGGCAGCTTCGGGATCTTCCCCTTCATATGATCCTTGGCTGCCTGCTCTAGAATGGATCCCATCCACCTCTCTATCGACCCGAGCGAGCTGTGGAGGATTATGCAGCCCTTCTTCTGACCGTTCTCGTCGGTGTAGAAGATCCCGTATCGGGCAGCGTCCTCTAGGTCGAGCTGGACCGTTACCAGCTGGGTGTTCCCGCCGGCGGCGTCTATGGCCTGGTACTCGTGCTTCAGGACCCAGTAGTGCTTCATCTCCGGCAGCGCCTCGATAAGGGCGGGCTTGTTTACGACCTTCAGCAGCGAGACGAACCACTCCTTGTTCTTCTCGTAAAAGTCCTTCAGCACCCTGAAGGCCACCGCGTAGTCTATCTCCATGGATTCGGTGAGCCTTGTGTATTTCCTGAAGAGCTCCATGTACTCTGACATGCCCTGCTCCAAGTTTATGCAGAAGCAGTGGAGGTCGGGCATTGTGAAGTTCCTGAGGCGCTTGAGGCCCACGCACTCGCCGCTCTGCTCGAGCCTGAAGGAGGTGGAGAGCTCGTAAACCCTGAGGGGGAGCTGCCTGTAGCTCATGGTGACGCCCTTCATCATCCTGAAGAGGCCAAAGTCGCCGGCAAACCTGAGCGTGAACTCCCTGTTGTCCACCTTCAGCCTGTAGTCCTTCTCGCGGAACTTGGAGACCTGCTCGGCTATGTCCGGCTCGTCCAGCCTGTAGAGGTAAGGAGTCTCTATCTTGAAGGCGTGCAGGTCCTTCACCGCTATCTCGTAGGCGAACTCCTCGAGGCTGTCCTTCATTATTGTACCCTTGGGGTAGAACCTGAAGTGCCCGACGTCTGAGGCTGGCTCGTAGTCCACCAGCTCCAGCTTCTTCATTATCTTGATGTGACTGGGGGCCTCCCTCTCGCCCTTGATGCCGGCCTCGTTGTTTATCAGCTGGAGGAGGGATGGGTCTATCTTCAGGCTGGAGAAGGTCTTCGAATCCGAGAGATCGATGGGTATCTCCTTGCCCTCGGGGGTGAGAACGAGAAACTTGCTTGGAGCGGCCGCCTCCTCAGCCTTGGCCTCTGCCTCGGCCTTCAGCTCCTCCTTGGCCATCTCCAGCGTAACGGTCCTGGCGAGTTCGCCCAGCGGATGGCCCTTGCATTTTATAATGAAGGACTTGTACCAGCCGAAGGGCGACCTGACAACCTCCAGCGATCCCCTGAGAGCCTTATCCAAAAGTACCAGCGTCCTGAGGGCTCCAGCCGGCGAAGCGAGGTTGGCGGATAGGTGGGCGTAGGGGTAGAGCAGCACCCTCTCGGCCTTGACCATGTTAGCCTGATCAAGGATTACCTTAGCGGCGTATTTTGCGATCTCTGAGGGTGAGGACTCATCCTCCCTCTCCACGGAGCAGAAGGTTACGAGGCACTCCTCAACCCTGTGGGTCTTTCCCACGTCGTCTATTTTTTCTGGTTCCTTGACCGCGGGTTCTAGGGCGGCATACTCCATATAGTCAGAATGGATCATTAGGAGGCGCATGGGATCCACCGCTTATTGATGCGATAACTTGTTATTGGAACGCTATATAAATGGATATGTCGAGCCAATTTCTTTCGAGCAGAGGCGCCCTGCAACGTCGGGCCTCTCTGTTTTGGCGCCCTAGATAAGTTTTTAAGGTTCAGCTCTTAGTCAACTCGGGGATATAAAATGGAGGGCTGCAAGAAGTACAGCAATACAAGGGCAGACATGCTAAGAGTGAAGCAGGAGTTGAGGATGGAGTACAGGGAGGCTCTCCAGCAGCTAAAGATCTTTGGACTTCTCAGGTATGATAAGGCCGGAATGGCAAGCTAGATTAAATTACTGGGAGAAGAATTCCAGCCTCTTTATTCCAACGATCTCGTCGAATTCTATTCCGAGGGCATCCAGCACCTGACCGAAGGTGGACTCTATGTGCCCCACATACTTGTCCACATCGACCTCGTCTATCCTAGCCAGTTGGACGGGCTTCACGCCAAGACCACCCTGAACCTTCACGAAGGAGATTATGTCGCCTGGCTTGACCTCCTTGCCTTTGTCCTCCAGCTGCTTTGCCGCCTTAACGTGCTGGGGTGTAATCTTATGGTATCCGGTCAGATGCCTTGAGAGCATCACCTTGAAGGTAAGCTCGTCCAGGGAGAAGCGCCTGTTCTTCAGCCCGGTGTAGCAGTTCTGCACGATTGACTTTATCCTCGCCTTTGCCTTCTCGAATTCCTCAGGGGTTTTTACCTTCTGCAGGACCTGGGTCATCTCCCCGAAGGCGGACTTGATGAAGATAGGGGTATTCCGTTTCTTGCCCATCAGCCCTTTTATGTCCACCACACCGTTGTCCATTACGCCGAGGTAGTTCTTCTTCCTCCCGGAGAAGGTAACGAAGGTGTACCTCTTGTCCACCTCGAGATCTATGCCGAAGCTTGACTCCGCCCAGCTAAGGAGCTGCCCGATCTGCTCCTTGGTTGGCTGGTACAAAAATAAAGAATCGGTGTCTGCATATACCACCTTGACGCCGGACTCGGTGGCTTTTTTGATGGTCTCGGTTATTATGTGCCTGCCTATTGCAGTTGTGCTGTCGGCCATAGAGAGGCAGTACAGCGGAAATATCTCCGCTCCGAAAACCCCATATGAAGCATTGAGGAAGACCTTTAGGGCCTGCTGCACAACCTTGTACCAATCCCTCTCCTCCTGGGATAGGGAGGGATCCTTGGACTTTGCCTTGAACCACTTCACCCTGACATCCTTTAGCAAACCTATGATCAACGCCATCAGCCCGACCCGTTTGGTGCAGACCCAGTGGTTCGTGTCCGGAACTATGTTTGACCTGCAGGACTCGTGGCCGCACCTGACGGTCTCGTAGCTTAGGTTCCACCTCGCGATTATGCTCGGATAGAGGCTGGCAAAGTCCAAAACGACCACGGAAAAGTAGACATTGGACTCGGGCTTTATGACTATGGCGCCGTGGTACTTTTTCCCCTTTATCACCGCCGTAGTGGAAGACTCACCCTTCATGGTCCGTATGTCGCTCTCGCGGGGTATCAGGTAGTTTTTGGCCCTGTGTTCAAAGAGGAAGAGGCTCCTTATCCAGCGTGATATCCCTTGGCGCGTCACGTCCTCCATGGAGAGGCGGGAGATCCTCATTATCATGGTGACGAGGTTCATGACCATGTTCGAATTCTCGGTGGTGAGGCGCAACGCTATGAAGGAGTCCCTGAAGCAGTAGGAGGCCAGGTCAAGGTAGCTGAGCTCGGAGACGGTCCTCTCGATCTGGATCTTCCCCATATTGAGACAGGCCGTTGCCACCGCGTCGAGGGTTATCTCCCTGTAGGAGTTCCCGAAGGCATAGATCTGTATGGCGTGGTTGTGGAAGAACTTGTAGAGGTCTATGTGGACCCCGATGGGCAGCAGGGCGATCTCCCTGCCCATTATGATCGGTATCTCCTCCTTCCTCATACCGAGGACCTGGGCGCGACGCCAAAGGTAGTGCAGGTCGAAGTTGTCGCCGTTGAACGTTAGGACGATAGGGTAGTCCACAAAGTACTTGAGGAGCTCCTTGATGAGGGCCAGCTCGTCCTCGAAGTAGTCCAGCAGTACATCGTCTGGGAGTCCAGGTGGTTTGGTGCCCTCCTCAACTCCGACCCTCCTGAGGAGCAGAACCCTCTTCAGACCGTCCGACCCGGCAAGCGAGACGCATATAACCTGGTTCCTGGCAGCACTCGGGTCAGGGATCCTGTCTAGGGCCTCGGTTGCGACCTCTATGTCCACGGCCACGCGGCGGTAGTCTGGCACGGGGCTGACAAGGAGGGGGAACCAGTCGGCGAGGGCATTCAGGAGCTCCGGAGGGGACTTCTGGAACCTCTCTTTTATCGATTCTAGGGGTACAGCGTTCTCCACTCTGATTACATTACCTTCCTTTATGCTGTAGGAGTAGCCCGGGATTAGGCCCCGGTCATAGATGTAGCAGTCGTGGTACCGGATGTTGTCCTCCCAAGAATTTTCCAATAGATCCCTGATGTTATTGCCCCGGCCGCCTATCGAGAGGGGATCCTTGGCGGCGACCTTTGTCATCTTTATCTTCCTGTCGTGGAGCAGGTCGCACCTCTCAACCTCTACCGTAGACCTCCTGTCGAAGCCTGGGTGGGAGGTGATCCGCTCGTCGGATAGAACCTCTCGCAGTGGCAGATCCGTGAGGCAGTAGGGCACATGCCCGGTGTTGTCGTACCAGAAGACGATCCTTCTCTTCTCGAGGTCGTAAAATTTCAGCAGCGCCTTGGCTTTGGAGCCGCTGTACGTTACTGATAGCAGGGAGAGGGGACCCGTGTTCTTGGGGGACTCGGCCTCGAAGATGGTCCTCTCGATAACCTCCTCCTGCTCAGGACCCTCCACGTATCGCTGTGCCTCCAGCTCCTCAGCAACCTCCTCTGACACTTCTTCTGTCTCATTATCATTTTGGGCGTACGGGGAGGGCGCCTCGTCTTTAGATGTTTCCTTCCCCATTTCGTTTATCCTGATAGGCTCCTTTCCTGTACTTGCTGGAGCCTCCGGGCCGCTCCGCTTCCTTCCGGGGATGAACCTATCAAGACCTGACATAATGATACCTCAGGTTACATTCAGATGATTACGAGAGCACTTGAGGCGACGCCTTCAGCCTGAGAAGCGCCACCTCTCAAGCTGCTCCTCCCCTGATCTGGCCTTCTTCAGTCTTTTGTAGTGCTCCTCACACAGATAGAGCCGGTCGGACTCGTTCACCTCAATTCCAGCATCCTTCAGGATACGGGCATATGATGGAGAGAGTGATCTTATGGCGGCTTTACCACATCCTATGACCGAACAGGCCTCCCCCTTCTTTACACGACCCACTTTAGTCCCTCGCTGTTTATATTATATTTATAAGCTTTAAATTTACCCTTATGAGAATAGACCAGGGGCCCGTCGTCTAGTCAGGATAGGACGCAGACCTCGCGGACGTGACGGTTTTGCGGGGGCGTAGGCCTGCGGAGCCTGATTTCCTGGGTTCAAATCCCAGCGGGCCCGCCATCGAACCTTCTTTGGAGGCATTAAAGAAGCTTGGTCAAGAAAGACGCTTTTTGATTCAACCGCCTAAAGCGTACAGTACAGACAAGGTTTGTGTGTGCGGTACACCCGACTGCTAGAAGTTCATAAAATTCTGTAAAAGGGTGGACCTCAGGCAGCAGCACTCCACCGCGCGAGCCCACTACTCGGCGGTGCGCCGTTACCTCAGGGATAACAGGTTCACCATAGATGGGATCAGGGACTTCCTCTCGGGCATTGAGAAGCCCAATACCTTCAACAATTGGCTAAAGATCTTCATAACGTACGGCAAGTTTGTCGGCGTGAAGATCCGCTTCAAGCTCAGGAGGGTGTCGGATGTCGTAAGGGTCCTAGGAACCAAGAAGGAGCTTCATGAGTTCTACTGCGCGCTGGAGGCCAATGTCGAGCGGACCCTCTTTGTCGGGTACACCGTCACCGGCCTGATGAGGAGGGAGCTTCTTGACGTGAGGGTGGATCAAGTGAACCTTGCCACGGAACCTTCGATGACCTTTACTACCTATACAGACAGAGGGCCGGATTACATGATGCGCCATGGGCCACCATTGAGGTTGGGCAGTTCACTAAGGCAGCGCTTAATACCCTTTCGCCCCCCAAGACCTGGATCACTGAATACGACAAGTGCGTCTGGGTCATCAACGCGCCAGTAATGCGAGTGAGCCCTTCAGGAAATGTCTTCTACGCCATTTTCCCAGAATGGTACAACTTCAATACATCTGAAGGGATATGGGCACTGCAACTTATGTGGCTCAATCCTAAAACGGGGGTCCAAATGGCAATAGCTTACAGGAGTACCCATTCTTTGTCGGCAGTCTTATGTTCGCCCTCGATAGCCACAGCAACATCTACTGCACAGACTCCTTCAGCATCTACAAGATATTGGCCTGAGCAGAGGTCAGCCCTTAACCCTTCCCTTCTTTTTTGCGGTCCTCATATAATAAAAATATAGATATAGCGGATATTTTTCGTAAGTTAATGGTGCTGCGGGTGTGGAAATGACTGCACTTCATAAGTGCATTTTTGTAAAGAGTTCGCCATTTACCATCAGTTTGTTTCATCAACCGTGTCAAAAACCTATCTATAAATATAATGCATTAGAATAACGCGCCCTGCATAACTGTCACGGTCTATCATTACTAAAGAACTTCCGCAGAATCTGCGGAAGGTCGGATGGCCAACACTTCAGAGTCTGCAGTGTTGGGTTACATGACATGATGGGGTCTTTATCTAATCCTAACTTGAGCTGTAAAGTTATGTGTGTGTTAGCCTGGATTATTATCTATCTAAATTAAGTTTATGCACGCACACAACTGTATATAAATCTAGCTAAATTACCCGTTAAACTGTAAAAAGCACACGGTACAACCATCAGAGATCCATGGATAGGCATGGCTTTTACAGTCTATGAGTAGTTGTAAAACCTTTATCATGATCGAGAGGTTCATCCGGAAGATGGGCGCGGGGAACCTTTCCTTCGTCTATAGCGCTGTTGAAGATATTTAATTTCGGGATGCCAGATTTTGACGGTAGGATAAATTTTCTGTTAGGGATCATCGTAATTTACCCGGGGACCTTAGGCCACCATTTTGTTGACGTATACTGAAATCATAAATTATAGTCTATCTTTGGATTATAGAATTTCATATACTATATATGAGCTAAAGAATTAGTTATCTTTCGGCTGTTTTGCCATGCGTTGCAAAGCACAGTCAAGTCAAAGAAGGGCGTTTGGGGGATTTGCAGATTCACTAACTTGCTGCACATTGAGCCCCAAGTTAATCGCCACGGTAGGAGTTTCTTGTCCCCGAAGTCTCTTGTATAGGTCGTGGTCAAAATGTTCTTACTATTCACGTCTCGCAATAGTTCTTCAGATGTGGAGGCTGTGGCGCTTTGGAATTGCTTGTCAATTAATTCCAGCAACTTGGATGCCTTTTCGATTGTGATTTGGCTTCGATTATCCAGTGAGATGTCAAATGTTAGAATGAGTAGCCCGTCTTTTCTCAGCACCCGGTTGAACTCACCTATAATCTTGCGCGGGTTTTCTGTGTGCTCGAGCACCGAGATGCAGTAGAGAATGTCAAAGGAGTCGTTCTCATACTTCAACAATGACAGGTCATTCAGTGAAAACTCCACCCGCTCCTGAGTCTTGTTAATTTTCTTAAAGTTTGAAAACAGCGACATATCATTGTCGATGCAATATATTTGGCAATTTGGGAAGACATGTGTGATATAGTATGGAAAGAAAGTGCAACCCGACCCCGCATCGAGCACCTTCAACCTTCCTGAATACTCGCTTACAAATTTCTGGATGTAGGAAAAAACGAAGGGGTATTCCCACTCTCGGCTCCACAGGTGGAAGGAATCAGCGGTCCACCGGTTGCTGTATCCTTTCATGGCTTTGGCGTATTTTGTCACAAATGCATTCGAGAACGCTTCCATCTCAGTGAATAAGCCCGTCTTCAGCAGCTTCTTGTAAACTTCTATCGAGGGAATGCCTTCGAGCAAGACTTCCGAACCAGCCACATATTCACATCCAAGACGAACTGATTTTCTTAATCTTTTATAGCTATTGGAAGTTGTGTCGTCTGAGGAGGGTTTATTCGTATTGTGATTCTTTTGCTGATTCATACTTTTATATTTTCCAAGGTAAGAAGCTTCAGAAAGCATTCAAGGAGAACGAGACGCTCAAGGAGGTCCAGGCAATAGACTGTGAGGTTGGTGACCGCGCCCGCCACCCTGAGACTTACTGACCCTAGCTACGATGGCTGCCGGGATAAATTTAACTTAAAAAGTTGGTGGGTGTTGCCTTCTTCGTTCTGGGTTCAAATCCCAACGGACCCGCCAAAAACTTTGAGTAAAAGGAAGAAGGTTTCATCAACCTTGGTAATTATGGCAATGAGGGGGGGAAAGGGTTGAATTCCTAATAAAAATTTCAGTAACCCCTGCATACTTAGGTTTTTAAGAGAAATTGCTGTGAGAGAGAGCTGGAGGATTCAATTTGGGCGGTAACCCCTTCGGGACCTTCAGAGGTGAGTGCCTCTCCATAGTAAAGAGCGCATTAAAGAAGATGGGCATAGCAGCAGCTGCTGAAGATATCAGGCTCATAACACCTCATGATCCTTCTCTGGGGGACCTCAGCCTCTCCACCTTTAATATCGCAAAAAAGACTGGATCCGATCCAAGAGCGATAGCCAACAGTATTGTGGAGAAGGTAAAGAGGAGAAAGGAGCTGGTGGGCAGGGTGGAGGCGGCAGGAGGGGGCTATGTAAACTTCTTCATTAATGATGAGCGATTCGCCGAGCTGACTTTGGTTACGATAGCCAGAGAGGGAAAGAACTACGGCACCTCCCGGCGCAGAGGTGAGAGGGTGATCGTGGAGCACACGAGCGTCAATCCCATACACCCCATCCATATAGGAGGTGCGAGGAACGCCGTGATCGGAGATTCCCTCTCCAGAATACTGAAGGCGGCCGGGAATAAGGTGAGTAGGCACTTCTATATTGACGATGTGGGGCTGCAGGTGGCACAGGCAAGTTACGGTTTCGGTAAGATCGGCGGTGTTGTTGGAGAGGGCAAGAGCGACCATTTCATAGGATTCGTTTATGCCACCACGAGCTGCGCCATGAACATAAAGGCACTGCGTGTTGAGATAGAGTGGCTCAAATCCCAGGGGAAGGACGAGGATGCAAGGCAGAAGATAAAGGAGCTTGACGACTGGGTAGGCGCAGCCGCGGACCTGAGGACGAAGAACGAGAGGGTTTTCGACGCAATATCCGGTGAAATCATGAAGAGCGAAGATCCGGACGCGGAGGTCGCCGGGCTGCTCAGGAGGTACGAGGACAGGGAGAGGGAGGCCGTCAGGCTCGTCAGGGGGCTATCCGAACCAGCGCTGGCGGGTTTTAAGGAGACTCTGGACAGGGTTGATATAAAGTTCGACAGTTGGGACTGGGAGAGCGTGCTGACCTCATGGAGCGGGGGGGCAGATGATGTGGTTGAGAGGCTCTCGAGGACGGCCCTCGTCAGGGTTGAGGAGGGCACTGTCATCTTGGACGTAGAACTCACCGCAAACAGGTTCAACCTGAAGGAGAGGTACGGCATAAAGACGGAGGTGCCGCAGCTGACGCTGAGGAGATCAGACGGGACCACGCTTTACACCACAAGGGACGTCGCCTACACCCTTTGGAAGTTCGAAAAGGCTGACAGGGTAATCAACGTGATCTCCATCGAGCAGAAGCTACCTCAGCTGCAGCTGAAGCTGGCGCTGTACGCCCTTGGCAAGGGAGAGATGGCTGAGAGGCTGACGCACTTCTGCTACGAACTGGTCCACCTGCCGGGTTACAAGATGTCTGGCAGGAGGGGTAGGTACGTGACCTTTGACGAGGTCCTGGACGAGGCGGTGGAGAGGGCCTACAGGGAGGTCTCTGTGAAGTCGCCGCACCTCAGCGAGGAGGAGAGGAGGGGGATCTCTGAGCTGGTGGGCGTAGGATCCGTAAGATATGCCCTGATAGCGGTGGCGCCCAACAAGCCGATAACATTCACTTGGGAAAGGGTGCTGAACTTTGAGCAGAACAGCGCGCCCTTCATACAGTACTCCCATGCAAGGGCATGCAACATCCTTCTAAAGGCAGAGAGCGGGTGGAGGAAGGGAAGGGCGCCAGACTACGGTGCGCTAAGGTCGAAATACGAGCGCGGGCTGATAATACAGATCGGCTCCTTCCCGGAGACGGTGGAGGAGGCTGCAAGAAACCTTAGGCCAGAGATGATAGCGGAGTACGCCAACGATATAGCCTCAAAGTTCAACCTCTTCTACGACAACGTGCCTGTGCTTAAGACGAAGCAGGAAGGCTTGAGGAGGGCGAGGCTAAGGCTCGTCGAGGCGACGAAGACGGTTCTCGCCAACGTGCTTTCTCTCATCGGGATAGAGGCACCATCAAGGATGTAAGGTGGGAATGGCGGGCCCGGAGGGATTCGAACCCTCGACCATCGACTCTCTCCGAGATCACCGGAGGCCGACGCCCTCATCCAGACTAGGCCACGGGCCCACACTATTATTTCGCTCCCTAGGTTTTAAAGACTAGAGGTATGAGTAAAGGAGTAATGCCACGATCACTACGCCTAGGGCGATCATGTAGTAGAGGAGCATTTTTTGGAACTTCTTCGATCGTTCGACCTTTGAGGTCTCCTTCGTGTATTCCGGCTTGCACCTCAGGCAGTACGTCCTGCCCTTGACCTCTATCATCCTTCCGCAGTAAAGGCAGTGCCTGTGCTGGTATATGTAGGACCTTTTCTGAATCTGTTCGGCCTCAGACAACAGTAGCCCTCCGGCTCACTGCATGCTGCCAATACTCGCGGCTATGGCCTTCAGCCGCTCTATCCTCTTCCAGGTTGAGGGATGGGTGGAGAACATCTCCACAAAGGCATCCCCCCTGAAGGGGTTGACTATCCAAAGCGGGCTCGTAGATGGGTTGACGTTGAGGGGCTTGTTGCTCCGTACAGAGCGCTCGATCTTCTCAAGGGCGCTCGCAAGTGAGAGGGGCTTCCTGCTCAGCATGGCGCCCTCCCTGTCGGCCTCGTACTCCCTCCCCCTAGATATGGCGGTCTGAACCAAGAATGCGGCGAGCGGAGCCAAGAAGCTCAGCAACAGTGCCAAGACACCGGCATTCCTGTTCCTGTCGCTGGAACTGCCCATGAAGACGCTGTACCTCCCCATGAGGGCTAAGAAGCTTATGGCACCGGCTATCGTGGCAACCACCGATGCGATCAGGATGTCCCTGTGTTTAACGTGGGAGACCTCGTGGCTGAGGACTGCCTCGAGCTCGTTCTCATTCACGATACCCATGAGGCCGGTCGTAACTGCCACAACGGAGTTGTTTGGGCCCCTGCCGGTAGCGAAGGCGTTCGGAACTGGGGTCTGGATCACGGCAACCTTGGGCTTCGGGAGGCCGGCGCCCGCTGCGATGGTGGAGACTATCCTGTGCAGTGCTGGCTGCTCGGCCTCACTCGCTATCTTCGCGTGAGACATGGATAGAACGATCTTGTCGCTGTATAGATATGAGACTATGTTGAGCAACGCGGCGAGGACCAATGCGCCCAACGCGACAAGCTCAGGAGCGCCAAGCAATAGGCCGATGACATAACCAAGAATTACGAAGATGGTCGTCAGTATCGTCATCATCAGCGCTAATCGCAACATATTACTCATCCAAGAACGGAGATAACTAAGTACTGCTTATAAAAATATCTGCCTGCCAGAGGCTAGTCCTCTTCCGTGGTGGACTCGGTGTAGTAGTACTCGTTTATCTCCTTCTGGTACCTATCGAGCCAGGAGTCCCTCTTGTTGACCCTCGGCCTTCCGGTGTCTGGGTCCCTTCTGAAGGTTATGCCCACACCCTTCAGGAACAGGTTCATACCTTTCCTTAGTCCGACCGGTGGGTCAGCCACACCCGACCTTCCCGGTTCCCCTGAGAAGACCATGACGCTGTCCGCGAGGAGATCGTTGGCCACTATGTCGTGCTCGACTACAAAGGCGGCGGAGCCGCGCTTCTCAGCCACCCTGCGTATAGATCTGGAGACGGCCAGCCTGTGCTCCACGTCGAGGTGTGCGGTAGGCTCGTCTAGCAGGTATAGCTTCACATCCCTTGAAAGGCAGACGGCCACCGCAATCCTCTGCAGCTCCCCGCCGCTAAGGGAGCTGGCCTGCCTGTCGAGGAGGGGCGCTATGTCGAGGGGACCGTAGATCTCCTCGTTGAGCCAGGGCTCGTTGAGAAGGCCAGTACTTATTGAGTCCAAGATCTCCCGTAGGGTCCTGTCAGTATTTGGAACCACATACTGGGGCTTGTAGCTGACCTTAATTCCAATATCGATTAAATGACCCACCGTCGGCTTGATGATGCCAGCTATAACCCTGACGAAGGTCGTCTTCCCTGTGCCATTGGCCCCAACTATCCCCACGACCTCCCCCCTGTGGATATCTCCAGACTTGGCATCGAGGGTGAAGTCGCCAAGCACCTTCCTGAAGTCTGGCCACCTCACAAGCACATCCTCTGACCTCCACTCGCTGGGGGTGGGGGAGAGGTGGAACCTGATCGGGCAGGATCTGAAGCGAACATTCTCGTCGGGGATGTAACCATTTATGTATATATTTATACCAACACGGACCCCGTGCGGCTTGGAGATGATTCCGTAGACCCCGGCTTTGCCGTAGAAGAGGCATACCTGATGGGATATGTAGTCAAGGACTGCCAGATCGTGCTCTGCCACAAGGACATACTTGGAGGACTTTGCCAGCTGCTGCACCAGGGTTGCCATCCTCATCCTCTGGTAGACGTCGAGATAGCTGGAGGGTTCGTCGAAGACGTAGACATCGGCGTCCCTCAGGGCAGCCGCAGCGATAGCCATCCTCTGCAGCTCCCCGCCGCTAAGGGAGTGGATATCCTTCTGCCAGACAGCATCAAGCGAGAGCATGGAGGAGACCTCATCGAGGGCTCCCCTCTCATCGAGCTTTGCGAGAATCTCGCCGACCGTCCCGGTAATCCTCTTCGGCGCCTCGTCTATGTACTGGGGCTTGGTGATCACTCGGAGCTTCTTCTCTGAGAGCCTCCTGAAGTATTCGTGGAGCTCGGAGCCCCTGAAGAAGCGTAGTAGGGACCTCCAGTCTGGGGGAGCGTCATAAAGCCCCAGATTCGGCTTGATCTCTCCGCTGAGTATCTTGAGGGAGGTGGACTTTCCAGCGCCGTTCGGTCCGAGGAGACCGATCACCATCCCCGCCCTAGGGACGGGAAGGCGGTAAAGCTTGAAGGTATTTGATCCGTATCGGTGCACGCACAGCTCCTCGAGCTCGTCCGGTAGATTTACGACCTTGAGGGCACTATAGGGGCACTTCTTGACGCATATGCCGCATCCCGTGCAGAGGTTCTCTGCAACCAACGGGCGATCCATTGATGCATCGTACTTTATGGCTTCGGCGCCCGTCCTAACGATGGGACAGAAGCGTATACACTCCCTGCTGCACTTTCCGGGTTTGCAGAAGTCCGTATCCAATACTACTACTCGCACCAACGCAATCACACGGCTGCAGACGGATTACTCGAATTCGCTCTCTTCGGAGGAGCCTTCCTCCTCTCCCCCTTCTTCCTGAAAATTCTCTAGAAAAATCTCATAGAAGTCGGCCATTAGCTCGCGTTCTTCCTCGTTCTTCTTCTTTCCCTTCACCAAGGGCTCCTCAACGACCAGTGTCTTCCTACGCTTTTTTTCATCAACCGGTTGCACGATCTTATAGCCCTTTGCCTCGCTCGCGGGCTTGTCAAAGCCACATGATCTGCATATGAGATGAATCATATCGGGCTTCTTCGATGGTATTAAGAGTTTACCGCATTTAGGACAGAACTCCAAACGATGCCCCCCAATAAACAAATGTTAGTGAACTCACCATTCCTCCTCTTCCTCGAATTCCTCATCCTTCTCCTCGGGCCAATCCTCTTCCTCCTCGGGCCAGTCGTCCTCCTCTTCATCTGTCCAGTCTTCCTCAAAGTCTTCCTCTTTTTGATGATAGAACATTAAAAGACCCCCAGAGATGCAATCGCATTTGGGGGGCATTGGGATATTTAAGTCTACCGATTATAACGTATTATGGACGCCGGTGAACTGAATGAGGATCAGGATAAGCCAAAACGACAGAGGACAGATACAACAGGTCGCAGGGATCGTGAAGGCGGGAGGGGTCATCATTTACCCAACAGACACCCTATACGGCATAGGTTGCGACCCATTCAACGCGGCATCGGTGAGGAGGGTGCTTCATATAAAGAGGAGGGGGGAAAGGCAGTTGCCAATCCTTGTTTCCGGGGAGGATAAGGCGAGGGCTTTGGTGGAGGTTGACGCAACGTCCCTATCGCTCATGAAGGCCTTCTGGCCTGGGGCTCTAATGGTCGTCCTCAGGAGGAGGGCAGAGATGCTGAGCGGACCCACCTTTGGGAGGGGTAAGCTGGGCGTCAGGATGCCCAACCACGGACTGGCCCTGAGGATAATCGAGGCGTGCGGGGGGGTGCTGACAGGAACCAGCGCGAATATCTCTGGCAACCCTCCGGCAAGAAGTGTGAATGAGCTGGACAGCAGGTTGGAGAGGAAGGTGGACCTGGTGATCGATGGAGGGGGCTCAACTTTGGGGATCGCCTCGACCGTAGTTGAGATAGGCCCTCCAGAGGAGGACCGGCCGGCAAGGGTGATCGCACCCAATGTCAGAATCCTAAGGGAGGGAGCCATCTCCGCTGATGTTATTAGGGCTAAGTTGTTAGAGGGGCATGGAAGGTGATACTGTTGCGTGATTTTAACCTGATAGTTACCACACAGAGGGGCAACGAGAGAAACTGCGTTAGGGAGGTCATGATGCTTGTAGACGAGGTCGGCGGTCCAGAAACGAGGCTAAGGAGGACAAGGTTCCCCGGGTTGATCGTTGGCGCTGTGAAAGGGGATCCTGTCGACCTTCTGAGGAGGATAAGGCCGCTGATCGAGACGGACCCTTGGGACCTGAGGTTCGCGCAGAAGCTCGTGCCCATACAGAAGAACGTTGTGGCGGACATCCCTAGTATTAGGGAGGCCGTCGGGGAGCTTGCACACTTGATACCGGATGGCGTCAGCTTCAAAATAGCGGTAAACAAGAGGGGGTCGGACCTTAGGACTATCGAGGTAATCAGAGAGGCGGCATCAAAGATCGAGAGGAGGGTGGACCTTGAGAGTCCAGATAAGGTAATTCAGATTGAGATAATTGATGATGTAGCAGGTATCTCCCTGATCCAAGTGGACGATATAGTATCTGTCACTAAACTGCAGGAGAAGGCGATGGAGGGCTAGCGGTAGAGCTCTGATAGAGCCACCCTCTCCAGTACCAGCGACTTCAGCGCCTCACTTTTTGAGGTGGAGAGCTGTTCAGCCACGGCCAGCTCATCCCGAGTTATTCCGTACCTATCGACAAGGAAGGGAAACTTATCCTCCGTAAGTTCCACCAAGTGCCCATCCTCCGACCCGTAATGCATGATCGCCTTGCGTGCTGCATTCAGTTTTGTCCTAGAGTTGGATAGGGCTATAACGACCCACCCACGGGAGCCCTCGGTGACACCAACACGGGTTATAGCTTCCTTGATCTGCCGCTTTCCAGACGCGTAGAGCAGAACCTCTATGGCGGGGGATTTGGCGAGGTTTCTCCTTGCAGCCCATGCTTTAACGGAGAGATAGGCAGCAGTGAGAAGGTGCTCATATCCAGCCACGGACTCGGCCCGGAATATCTGGACGCTTATCTCAGGGTCGGATGATATTGATTTGAGGACCTCTTGGACGGAGCACGGCAGGCTTGGCCTTATCCCTATGACCAAGAGGTAATGAAGTCCGGCAGGGCCTCTCAGGTTGTAGATGCGCATTAAGGCTACCCCTGCGGGTTCTTGGAGTTCAAATACCTGTCGATGAGAATTGAGGAGATACCTGTGGAGACAAGCCTTGCCCTCAGCTCGGTGAGATCCTTGGTCTCCTCTCGCCAGATCTTTATGAAGTGTTCGAGCGTCTCCCTTACTTCCCAAGGATACATCACCCAGTTGTCCGTCACACTCACGTAGTACTCGGGTTGGACCTTCGACCAAGGTTTCAGGTGGATCGTGGCCATCTTGGTCGCCCTTGCTCCCTGATCCTCGATGTGGCGCCTAGCGAGGAGCAGGCTCTCGCCCGAGTCGGCGACATCATCCGCTATAAGTACGAGCTTACCCTTCGGTGATTCAGAGATCGGTTGTGTTATCTTTGGGGTCTTCTCCTTGTCGTTCACACCCTTGTAGAACTCTATCTTCACCGAGGCCAGGTCCTTCACATCAAGCAGGTCGGAAAGGATTCGAGCCACCACCCAGCCGCCTCGCGCGATGCCCACTATCATCTCCGGATAAAAGCCGCTCTCAGAGACCTTGTTGGCTAAGGTGAGCACTGAGGATTGAATGTCGTCCCAAGAAACTGCTAATATATTCATAATCGCGAACTCCTATCCGCCGTGGACCGAGGGAAGAAACGTCACCTCGTCTCCATCCTTCAGCACAGCCCCCGTTCCTCCCAAGAGGGAGGCGTCCACATTGTTAATGAAGACGAGGATGTCGGGTCTGATCTCTCCTCCGTCGTTGAAGAATCGAGCCTTAAGCGAGCAATCCTCCACCTTCCGCAGGTGCTTTAGAAGATCCCCGAGGGATTCCCCACGTAGCCTGACGGTCCTCTCGGGCTCTTGAGCGAGACCCTTGAGTACAGCAAGGTACCTGACTCTCACGGTCATCTCTATTGTTGGAACCCCCCTCCAAAGCTTCTTAATTCAAAGATATAAACTTCCTCTTCATACCTTCTGCCGTTAATAACGGAGCCGGCTGACAGCCTCTTGAAGATGCCGCTCGCGAGCATCTCCTTTAGCCTGATGTTCGCGCTGGAAACGCCCTCTCTGAGCCACTTCAAGGGGATTTCGAGACCCATGGGGCGAGAGGGTATTATGTGGCGCGTGGACTTCTTTGGGAAAAGTCTCCCCGAGATGGCGGCTTGAATCGCCTCCTCCTTCATTATGGGCGGGGAGGCAAAAATGGCACTGATCACCCCAGAATTTAGCTTTTCCAGGGCATCGCTTTCCGTAGCGTAGGTCAGCTTGTGCCCTCTCCCGCGCATTCCGTACTCCAAGACCGAGAGAAAGCGATAGGCATCAAATATGTTGAATTTTGAGTTTGAGGTGTAGGAGTAGTCTTTAAAGACGATGGAAAACTCTGCGGATCTGGTTCTGACGGCGGCCATACCCTCCTCTACTGATATTGCCCTTCCCCGTAGGAAGTTTGAGATGTCGAAGTCCGGCTTCCTGTCCGAGCATCTGTACCAACAGCCGACCTTAACATTTTCCGATTGGTAGTCGTAGAGGGCCACTGGGACTGAAGGGCATCCCAGGCGTGTCAGCGCCCAGTATCTATGGGTTCCATCCAGTATCATGAGGTTGTCGGCTTCCACGAGGAGTGGGTCATGAACCACGCCCTCCATGCGGATCGAGTTTGTTATCTCGAGAAGGATTTGGGGATCGTACTCCTCGTGGGGGTGGATCTTTTCTATTGGCAGAACCTCTATCCGCGGGGAGGTTACTAATGATGACATTATGCGCCCCTCATAGATCACGGATTTTGGTCAGTGGAGGTGCTTGTTCGTCATCGTCGCCTCAGTGCAGGTCAACCACTTCATTCCAATACCCTCTATGATGAAGGCAATATAAAAAATTATTATTTTTTACTCTTCTGGCCAGCATTCAGTTCCACTGTGGGAGCCGAAATAATCAATAATTAAAATGCGCAGGGAGGGGAAAAACTTGTTTGAGGAGGGAAAGATGCTCAAACTTCCTTGGAAGCATCCTTTAATTTGGTTTCATCAGAGTCGGCTTCCTCATCAACAGCAGGCTCGGCCTCGGAGGCATCTTCAGACTCTACTCGAGGAGCAGACCCTTCTGGAGGGGCCTCTTGGACTACATTAGCGGCTGTAGCTTCAACAGCAGCGACCTTTTCAGCCCCCTCCTGCGAGGTTATCTCGGCCTCCTCGGCCGCTAGCGCCTCTGCCCTCTTCTTTTTGTTTACGAGAAGCCTCGTAACATAACCAGCTACCCTGTTATCCAGATGCTTGCTTCGAATATCGGTATATTGGTAAACGAGCTTCTTATTTGTCTCAAAGTCGGTGGTGAATACATCACCATACTTACTTACCAGCTCGCCGGAAACGCTCTTTACCTTGCCGATACGCACCTTGCCCAATACGTTCACCACAATCAACCACCCGATACAAACACGATAATTTAAGACTTTTGATATTTCAAGCAGGATTTCGATGGGGATATGCGAGGCAAAGATTTTATACCAACATGAACAATTCTTCAGTGGCGAATACTATGACGGATATTGCCATCTCACCTATTGACAGAATAATGAGGAAGGCTGGAGCCGAGAGGGTAAGCGAGGAGGGGGCAGAGGCACTCAGAGAGGTCATCGAGTCCCTGGCTTTGGACATATCTAGGGAGTCAATAGCATTGGCTAAACACGCCGGGAGGAAGACAGTCAATGCAGAGGATGTTAAGCTGGCAAGCCGAAAGCTCATTGCGCTGACCAGGTTGGGCGTCTGATTCATAAACCTCCAGCATCTAAACGCACGTACAGGTTCCCTCGATACAGAAACAAATATATAGAAGTGTAAATGCTTTCATTTTGAATTTATTTTGGTGAATTCTATGGCTAATGCACAACTAGGAGGAGTTCCGGTTCTGATATTGAGGGAAGGAACTCAACGTACGCATGGAAAAGACGCACAGAGAATTAATATGATGGCTGCCAGAGCGGTTGCGGAGGCGGTGAGAACAACACTAGGACCGAGAGGCATGGACAAGATGCTTGTAGACACCCTGGGCGATGTGACGGTGACAAACGACGGAGCTACAATCCTGGGCGAGATCGAGGTACAGCACCCGGCTGCAAAGATTATAGTCGAGGTTTCAAAGACTCAGGACGATGAGGTTGGTGATGGAACCACTACGGCGGTCATATTAGCCGGTGAGCTGCTGAAACGAGCTGAAGAGCTGATCGAGAAGAACATACACCCGACCCTTATAGTTAAGGGTTACAAGAAAGCGACGGAGAAGACAATCGAAACCCTTTCTAAGATAGCCATCCCGGTGAAAATGGATGATGAGAAGAACCTCCAGAAGATAGCCTATACGGCAATGAACAGCAAGGCATCGGTGGGAATCCAGGACTTCTTCGCAGACATCGCTGTCAAGGCAGTGAAGCAGATTACAGAGAAGAGGGGAGACAAGTACATCGCAGACATAGACTACATACAGGTGGTGAAGAAGCAGGGAGGAAGCATAATGGACAGCACACTAATTTACGGTATAATTGTGGACAAGGAGATCGTCCACCCCGGTATGCCCAAAAGGGTTGAGAACGCAAAGATCGCCCTGCTTGATGCGGCGCTGGAGATCGAGAAGACCGAGTTTGACGCCGAGATAAGGATAAACGATCCCACACAGATGAAGGCCTTCATTGATGAGGAGGGCAGGATGCTTAAGGATATGGTGAGCAAGATCAAGTCGGCCGGGGCAAATATCGTGTTCTGCCAGAAGGGGATAGACGACATAGCCCAGCACTACCTTGCGAAGGAGGGAATATCCGCGCTCAGGCGGGTCAAGAAGTCAGACATAGATAAGCTTGCGAAGGCGACAGGTGGAAGGATCATAACAACCCTTGAAGACCTAACAGCCTCAGATTTGGGGTTTGCAAAGATCGCCGAGGAGAGGAAGTACGGTGAGGACAAGCTGACGTTCGTTGAGGGCTGCAAGAATCCCAAGGCCGTAAGCGTACTGATCAGAGGAGGACTCATGAGGGTGGTTGATGAGGTTGAGAGAACTTTGCATGACGCGTTAAGCGTAGTGGCTGACGTGATGGAGGATGGGAGGATCGTGGCTGGCGGTGGAGCCCCAGAGCTGGAGGCAGCCAAGCACCTGAGGGACTATGCCTCGAGCGTAGGCGGAAGAGAACAACTTGCGATTGAGGCCTTCGCAGACAGCCTAGAGTCGATACCGAGGACGCTTGCCGAGAACGGCGGGCTTGACCAAATAGACGTCCTTGTGGAACTGAGGTCACTTCATGAAAAAGGAGAGATCTGGGCGGGCGTAAACGTCTTAAAGGGCCTGACAACCAACATGAAGAACTCGGGGGTCGTCGAGCCGCTGGCGGTTAAGGTTCAGGCTATAAAATCGGCTACGGAGGCCGCCTCGATGATTCTCAGAATAGACGATGTCATTGCCTCTGCCAAGACTGCAGGGGGACCAAAGATGCCACCGAGACCAGGCGAAGGCGGAGCCGGAGCCGGAGAGTACGACTAAATATACCTCTGTTTCTTTTTTTTAACCTTCCTTTTTTACCTTTTATTTTTCTACTCGCTCGATTCCGATCTGTAGGATCGTAGATCGTTTCTTCTGGTTTAGCCGGTTCTGTTGATAGGCAGGAGGGTAAGCACATTTTTTAACTAGTTTTATTTATTACCCTGATTTGGCGGTAAAACTAGATAGAGGGTTTTGTATCACAAACAGAAACGTGGTGGTAATAACAGGAACGCCAGGCGTTGGAAAGAGCACAGTAGCGAGAAAGATCGCGGATAGAACGGGCTTCAGGCTGATCCAACTTAATCTTCTAGCGGAAGAGGTTGGGGGTATAGGTGGCGCGGATCCCGAAAGGGAGACCCAGATAATAAAGCCGGGGGTCATCAGGAGAGCGCTGAGGAAGATCCTGAAAAAGAGCGAGGGGACGGTCATTGTAGAGGGACATTACGGCGAGCTGGTACCATCAGAATTCGTGAGGGTCGCAGTGGTGCTGAGGACCGACCCACTAAAATTAAGAGAGCGGCTGAGGAGCAGAGGCTATCCAGAGGCTAAGGTCAAAGAGAACGTTGAGGCGGAGCTTCTGGACTGCTGCCTTATAGATGCCTTGGAGGCGTTCGGGGAGGCGAGGGTTGTGGAGGTGGACACGACGGAGTTGGAAACGGAAGGGGTTGTTAGAGAGGTCGAGGGCATAGTACGTGGCAAGGGCGGCAAGCCGCCAGGCAGCATAAACTGGATCGCTAAACTTGAGAGTGAAGGTAAGATTAAGGACCTGCTCCGGTAGATCTTGGTGTATTGAACAGCGGGTCAGGTGCAACTTTTACGAATATTCTAGATTGTTGGGGAGATTTACGATGGCCTCCCCCGGAGATGGAGGTGATATCAATATGAAATAGGACTGTTCCATTCGGCGGGTACAAGAGCGGCAGTTCGCATGTTGTACGACAGTGATCTTGCCAGCGGAACACCGGCAAAAGCAGATCTTTGGCTTGATCCAAACAAAAGATAAAATAAATCCTTTGTATTAATGGGTGGTGGTGAGAATAAGTGAGCGTTACTACTGGCGGACGCAGGTACATCGGCGAGTTGAACGGATTCATCGACAAGAACGTAAAGGTCGTGACGACAAGAGGCACAACGTACGATGGTAAGTTGGTAGGTTTTGATCCCTCTACCCTTAGTGTTGTCCTTGAGGATACCTCACTAGGCAACGAGAAGTTTTCGAGAGTGATAATTAGGGGGGAGTCGGTATCGGAGGTCCTGCTCAAGGAGAGGCCCTTTGACATGAAGGGGCTCTCGGATAGGCTTTCCAAGCTGTTCCCCAATATGGTGAAGTATTACGAGGACGCAGGGTTCGTGACGGTCATGGACAGGATAAGGGTAACAATCGATGGGGTAGAGGGGACTGGACCAATGGTTGAAAGGGTAAAGAAGGTATATGATCAGTACGTGGTAGAACAGAGGGGTCCATAAACCACCAATATTTTTTCTTTTTTGGGATGAGAGCGGATGAGTTTTGAGGTTAGTGAAAGGGACCTAGCCGGCAGAATTGGAACTTTATACACGAGAAGGGGGGAGGTCGAGACCCCGTACCTCATGCCGGTGGTGAACCCCGTCAAGAACACCATCCCTCCGGCAGAGCTCAAGGAGAGGTTTGGCTTTGACATGATCATTACAAACTCCTACCTCATCCTCAAACATTATGGCAAAGGGAGGCCGGACGTGCACGAGCTCACTGGTTTTGACGGAACTATAATGACGGACTCTGGGGCATACCAGCTCCTCATATACGGGGGGGTGGATACGAACCCGGAGGAGATAATAAGGTTCCAGGAGGCCATAAGGAGCGACCTCGGGGTAATACTGGATGTCCCGACAGGCGGGCATGCGGCCCGGGAGGAGGCCGAGTTCACAGTCCGGGAGACCATCGAGAGGGCCAGGCGCAGCATAAAGTACAGGAGCGATCCGACGATGCTCTGGGCCGGACCCATTCAGGGCGGAAGGTACCTGGACCTTGTAAAGAGGAGCGCGAGGAGCATGGGGCTGCTCGATTTCCAAACGCACCCACTCGGCAGCCCAACCCAGATAATGGAGGAGTATGATTACCCCGCGCTCGTGGACATGATAGTGGCTGCAAAGATGAACCTGCCGCCGGAGAGGCCGCTCCACCTATTCGGCGCCGGGCACCCAATGATGCTGGCGCTGGCATCGGCCCTTGGGTGTGACCTCTTCGACTCGGCGGCCTATGCGATATTTGCCAAGGACGGGAGGTATATGACCTCGACGAGGACTATAAGGCTGGAGGATCTGACGGAGCTCCCTTGTAGATGCCCTGTATGTATGGGACATGATCTGGATGGTCTGCTGGAACTCCCGAGGGTGGAGAGGGAGGGGCTGCTGGCGAGGCATAACCTCTACGTTACGGTGGAGGAGATCAGGGCGATAAAGCAGGCGATAAGGGAGGGGTCGCTCTGGGAGCTGCTTGAAACCAGGTGCAGATCCCATCCCAGGCTATACGAGGGCTTCAAGAGGCTATCGCTCTACTCGAACTACCTTGAGGCCAATGACCCTGTCCTGGGGAAAAGGGTCCGGGGGGTCTTCATCTATGATGACGTCTCGTCCTTTAGGCCTGAGGTCCTTCGGCACAGGCGGAGAGTCTCGGAGAGGTACAGAAGGCCGAGAGGGAGGGACATTCTGGTGCTCCTGCCCACCCCTGACGAGAAGCCGTTCAACAGGTCAAGGATCTTTAGGGAGGCGAAGGAGATGTTGGGGGAGAGGAGGGACGTACACATCTGCTTCTATGGCGGCCCCTTCGGCGTCATCCCATCAGAACTGGCCGAGACCTTCCCATTGTCCCAGTACGAGAGCTCTGGCGGTCTGGGAACTGGCTGGAGGAGGGATCTGCTCTCATTCATGAAGAGGAATAGGTACAGAAAGGCGATAATCCTCCAGGAGGGCGGCGCGGTCAAGGTAAGAGGTCTCAGGGCCGTGAGGTCGCTTGATGGTGTCCTGGCCGAGGTTGATTAGGATGAGGATGGTCATCGATCCGCACATACATACCAACAGCTCTCCAGACAGCTCCATAACCCCAAACCAGCTCCTGGACGGGATGCTGGCCTCCGGAATCAATGCCATAGCCGTGACCGATCACGATACGATGGAGGGCTACAGGAGGCTCAAGCACAACTATGCCTTCAGGGGTGTTCTGATAATCCCTGGCATAGAGGTGACCACGGACTTGGGCGATATCATTGTTTTGGGCCTCGAGGAGCCGCCCATCTCAAAGGATGCTGACCTGCTGATCGACCTTGCTCATAGATCCGGCGGACTGATCGTGGCGCCCCACCCGTTTGACGGCTCCAGGGTTTCGTTGGGGGAGAGATGCGGCATGCTAGGGGTGGATCTGATAGAGACCGCCAATGGAAAATGCCGGGGCGATTCGAACAGGCAGGCCAAGGGGTTCTCGAGCGTTTTGGGTCTGCCTGGCATAGGCGGCAGCGATGCCCACGAAAGGGGGCACATCGGAACGGTCGTTAATGTCCTCGAATGCGAAAGGAATCTCGAATCGGTTCTCGAAGGTCTGAGAAAGGGTGCAAAGATAGTTGTGAGGCAGAGGACGACTCGTTGCTGAGCCCTGTTGCGCCGGCGGATCAGATGTACAGGGTCCGATGATCCACCTTCACCCTGTCCTGCCTCTGTTTCATGAGTTCCTGTATCTCGGACTCTATCTTGTGAGCATCGGTCTCCAGTTGGGAGACGTCCATGGATAGTTGGGTGAGCTTGTTCAGGATGTCTACGGCCACCGCGGCTGCCATGGGATCCGGTCGTGTCGGGTTCGCATACGGGAGGAGCGCTATGGCAGGAAACTCGTCGATCTCGAAGCAGGCGAGCATTATCGCGAGCGGGCCAACCACGAAGAGCCCCTTCTCGAGCAGCGGTATGCCAAGCTCAGGCTGGCCCTTGAAGGTCTTTGTTACCGCGCATCTGATCTTGTCGTTCTCGGACTGCTTTAGCCTGCTGTCCAGGCCTCCCACAAGGTACGATCCGCCAAAGCCCTCCTTAATCGCCCACTCCGCCAGCGCCCTCGAGAACTCCTGCCTCTCCTTCGGATGGGGTGGGACGTTCGTGAGCACAAATACGAACCTGTCCTTTTTGTAGATCTCGAAGGGGAGGGAGAGGCGCCCGTCATCCATTGAAACGAAGGGCGGAATCCTTTCGGTATCGATATAGCCTATCAGACCTGCGTTGAGTGAGGTGATCGCGTGCTTGACCGAAATGTAGCCGGTGGCACCAAGGCCGTGGAAACCGGTTATCATTATCGAGCCCTTAAGGGGCACCTTCTTAACGTGAAAAGTTATCGTCATCTTCACCGACTCCAGATTTGCTATTGGACCCTTTCCTAATAATGTTTGGGATTGATACAATATATTGACTAACCTTATTGCGGAAGAGTTTTTAAGTAGGAAACAAACTTCTTTTTTAAAGTTCATCAAGGAGGTTCAGTTAAGTGGTCAATGTTACGGTTTTTGGTGCAGGAAGAGAGGTCGGAAGGTCTGGCTTTGAGGTAAAGGGAACGGATACCAAGCTGATCCTCGACTACGGGGTGCTGATAAGGGAGGAGAGGCCGGTACTGCCCCTCTCGACGTCGCCGAGGGATTTGAATGGCGTAATAATAACTCACGCTCATCTCGATCACTCGGGAATGGCACCAATGTTTTACGTATCTGGGACACCCCCTGTCTACATGACCAACATGACGAAGCAGCTGACGGACATCCTAATCCGCGACCTGCTACATCTCTCGGCGTACTACATACCATTCGAGGCCTTAGAGCTGAGGACGATGATAGAAAGGTGCACGGAGATAGGGGAGAACGGCGCTAGAATCGGGAGGGCTGATGTGGAATTTCACAGCGCCGGGCACATTCCTGGGAGCGTCAACGCGCTTGTCGGTCTTGATGGGAAGAGGATCTGGTACTCCGGTGACATCAATACGATCGATACCGCCCTGCTGGACAGGGCGAGGATCAACCTTCCGGAGCTCGACATGGCAATCATTGAGAGCACCTACGCCACGGTAGAGCATGACCCAAGGGATGAGAGCGAGAGGAGGCTCGTGGAGATCCTAAATGATGTGGTTGAGGGCGGTGGCCTGGCCCTGATCCCCGCATTCTCGGTGGGGAGGTCGCAGGAGATGCTCTGCATTCTCCAGAGGCACGGATTCAAGCACGATATAGCTTTAGATGGCATGTGCAGGGCGGCGACCAAGATAATAGCCAGCAGACCTGAGGAGTTGCGCGACCCCAACCTGCTGAAGAAGGCCATGTCCAGAGTTAAGTGGGTGGCAGGGGACAGGGACAGGAAGAAGCTGGTGAACAAGCCAGGCGTGGTGGTAAGCTCATCCGGCATGCTGACGGGCGGCGCCTCGATCTACTACATGGACAGGGTAAGAAACAGGTCAAAGGACTGCGTGATCTTGGTATCATTCCAGGTTCCTGGGACACCCGGGAGGAGGCTGCTGGACGAGGGGCAGTACGGGCCGCCTGGGGAGCTGAAGAGGGTCAAGTGCAGGACGGAATGGATAAACTTCTCATCACATTGCGGTAGGACAAACTTAATGGAGATCATAAAGTCTTTCGAAGGCAACCCAAAGATACTCTGCGTCCACGGCGAGGCGGCATCCTGCATTGACTTCGCCGAGAGGATAAAGGAGGAGACTGGACATGATGCCTATGCTCCGGCGATAGGAAACACATTTGCCGTATAATTTGGGACTTTTTAGACCTCTGATCGACGCATCGACCAAATATGAAGTGACCGATGAGTAATCATGGAAAGTAGGATAATACATTTTTGGATTGACTGGGGTTGCTGGGGGCACAGGAAACGAGAAAATTGATTGACCCAATTCTTTCGCCTCTCATGCAGTATATACGCTGGCTATAGTTTTTGCTGAAACAAATCTGAGACAAATTTTTTACTACTTGAATAGAAGAGGGGTGTAATACCTAGGATTATGCCTACAGGCTCGGAAATAGAGGAGGGGTGTCGCTTATCCGCATCCCTGCTGACATAGTACTATTGCAGCCTTTTTCAAAATGCAACTGCTTTACAAATAAGGTAGTTGTGTTCGGATAAGTTGGATCCCTGTCCGAATGTCCGAATAAATGTCCGAGTGTCTGGACCTCTGTCCGAATGTACGGATCGCGGGGGGAGAAACTGGACCCTTTTGACAGTATGTTAGTATAGGGGGTAAGGTACTAAACCGGTAAAAGCGGACCAGAATCCACTCCTCGAACCCCTAGGGGCTACGGGCCGTTAGTTGCCTGCTCCTTTTAACTCCACATCGTAAGGGGGGTCTTGCGATTTTAAAAAAAAGTGCCCTCTCTCGGCTCAATGTTATCGCACTTTTTCTCAAAGGCTAAGGAGTAGGAGTGACCCCCTCCCCGCTGGGCGACATGGACTCGACTTCGTAAAACGCTACAACTATGGCATCTATATCGTTTATCGAGAATTGCCCGACCCCAGTTTCGAGGAGGTTGTCGGCAACAGTGTTGAGGCTGTTTGCGACTCTCTGAAGATAGTCTATGTCATTTTGGGTGTAGTTGCTATAAAAGACCGAATTGCGCACCTCGATGAGGTTGCTTAGCATGCTGTTTTTAGGGGCATTTACATAATTTGTCATATTTTGGTAGGCGGAACCGAGGCTCTGAGCTGACCATGTGAAGTAACGGAAGGACGCAAGGACCTGATCGATGTTGTAGATAACAGAGCTGCGTTCTCCACTGTTCAGGTAGTTGACGCTGTCGTTAAGCAGAGTTGACGAGCCCCTCATAATGTCCTCCTTCAGGAGCAAGAAGAGGTAATGCCTCATGACCTGATTGCTGGTATTTAGCACATTGTAGTCAGTTTTTTGTTGATCGATCTGCCTAGAAAGGTCAAGAACGTACCAGCCCAGGCCAACATTGATAAGCAGACTGATTAGAATCAATATGGCTAAGTACCTGTTCGTTTTCATCGGGACCATCTCTTAGAGGGTAATATAATCTTAAATTGCATCTATTATCCTTTTCCTTCTCATGATATTTTCTTTTTCTCTCATCCTACAACAGCTACCCCAATGAGGACAGAGCAAAATGCTGTTCAATGTGCTGTGGTGCTGCTTTGGGTGTCACGGGTCAGAGCGCAGCCACTTTCAATTGTTTCTGTATGAGGCGTCCTATTGTGGAAGTGGCCCACCCTGAAAAGAGTTTGACGCTGGGCCAAAGATAACCGAGATGCTGCGAATGAATGCTCATATTCAGGTGCCAAGCATACAGCGATTGATACCTAACAACAGCGCCTCGAGAGAGCCAGGGCAGAAGTTTATAGAGTAAGGGCTTGAATTGCTTCAAAAAATAAAAAAAGAAAAAAATAAAAAAGGGTGGATTAGGAGTCGAAGTAGATCTTCGAATCGTCACAGGTTGGGAACTTGGCGAACCACCAAACATCAGGCATGCTATACGGCTTGTCCCAGGTTCCGATATGGTTGGTATACCATGCAGTGTAAGCTTGTCCGGCGAAGGGCCCATGATCCCAGTCGAAGTATTTGTCGATGTATTCGTTGGCACCGAATTGAGTGATGGTTCCAAGCATCTCAACGACTTGGAATGACACTGGCTCAAGGTTTTCACCTTGGTAGGTGATGTGAAGTATTAATGCCACTGTGCCTGCAGGGAATTGGCCTCCCTCAGGCCCAAGTATGAATTTTGCTGCCCATTCGCTTGCCCAGTAGGTGTCTCGCGCATTCCATCCGTTCACCTCAAGACCTCTCAACCCGCCCTCATCGCGTCCCAAAGCAATGACTGCATAGTCCTCTGTGTAGTTGAAGGTTTCAAAGCCAGGGCTTGTTGCCCATGTTGATAGCGGGAAGAAGTCTAGTGTTGACCAATCTGGGTCACTGGTCGGGGCGAAGCCGAGTGGAGATTCGCCGTTGATCCAAGCATAGTACACGTAGTATGACCCGAAGTCGCCTTCTCTCTCTATAGCATACATGTAGTCATTGAAGTACCTTGTCACCCAGTTTGCTTTGCCACCACCAACGGTTATGATGCCGTTAGGGTCATAGTCCACGTTGTCGTACATAGCTTCCATTGGGTACCACGACCATCTCTCAGACAATGGGTTGATTGAGGGATAGAAGTAGTCGCTGTACCAAGACCACCCGCCCTTTATTGGCTGTGGATAGCGTGTGATGTAGTCATCGTCATATACGTCAAATGCGAACTCCTTCATTGCAACGTAGTAGTATGTGGTGTCGTCCTGTCCTATACCCCAACCGTAGCTGTTGTAGTCGAAAAGATAGTTATAACTGTCACCGACATACTCCGACTCCAGGGCATAGGGTATTGTGCCTGCGTCCTCGTACGCTGACTCGAACGCCATGTCCAGTATGGGGAAGGCGGAGTACTTTGTGCCGTTGTAGTTGGGGCTTAAGAACTCAGCGGCCGCATCGTCGACAATACCTGCATTAACGCCTACGGCTGTGTACATGAATGGACCGATATCCTCAGATGTTTGGTATGGTGTTGGTGTATCTGGTACACCCCAGGCGCGGTAGTTTGCGGCGTTCAAGTCCTCTGGGTTGAAGACCTGGTAGTCGAATAGGTATGCAATCTCAGCGTCCACTACGTTCTGCTTGTAGACGGTATCGTTGTAATCCATTGCATGGTGAGGTGCGTTTGCGTTGAAGTCGGTCATTGCTAAGGCCTCTACAAACCTGATCTCTCTATTCGGACCAGGGTTTGAAAGGAAGTTGAGTAGCTCTGGGTACTGTGAATTGTTGTAGCGCCATTGGACGCATATTAGAGGCACCCATGGCTCATTTGGTTCGGCTGGGGTTCCCAATGGTCCTTGAAGGTCTGCTTGCCTCCAATTATTTGGCAGCACTGTTGTTACGCCTCCTGTGATGCTTGGCACCAGGTTGGTAAAGACATCGAATTCAGTGCAGTTTGGCCAGTAGGCGGCGGCAAATATGTACCTGCGCTGTTGATCATATGCCTGTACAATGTCGTAATTGTTCATCCCTAACTCTGGATGGTAGTAGACACTCTGTCCATAATTGTCGTAGTAGTGCACGTATGACGCCAGAGTGGGATTGATCTTCGCTGCAAGATCAAGCTCATACCTCTCTGAGAACGCAAAGTCATTGATTATAATTGCCTTGCCAAAGAGCATTTTGATATCCTTGAATACAGTGGCTA
>Ga0315296_10000401_pt1 | contig 39748 bp, 38 predicted proteins | sample YL17G14_18_MG_FD_203921 | JGI IMG/M metagenome (GOLD analysis project Ga0315296, IMG submission 203921) | Sediment microbial communities from Yellowstone Lake, YNP, Wyoming, USA - YL17G14_18 | ecosystem: Environmental > Aquatic > Freshwater > Lake > Sediment | place: USA: Wyoming | collected... | reverse complement strand
CTCCTTGCATTTTGGTCTCCTTCGCGGACGAGTATTTCAGCCCCGATGATAGTCGGGGTGAGAGCTGACTGAACTGTTAAAGTGCGATACGGATTTCACGACTGCCGAGATTTCCTAATTCTACTTGCTCCGTCTCCGGCCGTCAAGCCCACTTTTGCCGGGGTTCCGTTCGTTTTTGGTTGGTGTCATTGCGAGGAGCGTAGCGACGAAGCAATCTCAGCACCTGCTGTCATTGTCCTTCCCTGGAAGGATGGCAATCCCAATGAATAGTCTATGGAGACTGCTTCCCCTTCCATAGAAGGGTCGCAGTGACAGTCTTTAGCCTCTCAGATTCTTCTGACCCGCCCCCTTGATATTCCCTCTGGCCATTGTTACAATGCTTATACGTGTGGAAGTATGCACGGCTGGAAGGAGGATGTGGCATGAAAAGAAAAATGACAGTAGTGTTTCACGATGAGGAACTCTATACACGGCTGAAAATCGAGGCGGTTAGAAGGCGTACGGCAGCAAGTGACATTGTAGCTGATGCAGTACGGGAATGGCTGGAAAGCCGCGATGATGCCGAACTATTGCCGGCTATTGAAGCTGCCAGAACAGAATGGAAAGAGAAAGGTGGCCGTCCCTGGTCTGAAGCCGAGCGAGAGCTAGAGGAATCAATCACCGCGAAGGAGCTACTGAGACAAAGCGTGTATAGACTTGAGGTTTCACCGGCTATTGTAACATGCGTGTCAATACCCTTGACATAAGTATTCCTACTTAATTATAGCAAAATGCGCTAAATCAAACTGACCCGCTACCCAATTCTCGTCATTGTTCTGACGTTCCACAATGCGGGCTTGACAGTGGTGCTATAATACACTAGGCGAAATCGAAAGAAAGCCTATTTTCTATCAAAAACAACCCTGCACTTCTTGAGAATATCTTAAGAAATCAAATGAAGGAGGTGATAGCTTTCGGGAGAAAAAGAAGTCGGCTATGTCTTATTATTATAGGGAGGGAATAAGTGAAATGAGGAAGATTTTACCCGTAATTGTGGCGATAGTATTACTTGCCAGCCTGATTGCCATCGGCTGCGCTCCCAAGCCCGCCCCCGCTCCCGCGCCCGCCCCCGCTCCAGCGCCCGCCCCTGCTCCAGCTCCAGCACCCAAACCGGCCCCCGCACCGGCCCCCGCACCAGCGCCAGCGCCTGCCCCCGCACCTGCCCCGGCTACACTTAAGTGGCGACTTGGTACCTCCTGGGTACAGAAAGAGAGGAATATTTCCTTACAGCTGTTCTCTGACCTCATCGGTGTTTATTCCGGGGGTAAAATCAAGGTAGATTTCTATGAGGGTGGCACACTGGGCACTCATAGCGAACTCTTTAAAGCCGTGCGCGAGGGAACCGTAGATATGGGTATCTTCGCGCCTTATGTGGACATTGTCCCCGGCGGCATGCTCAACTGGATGCCCTGGACGGTGGGTAGCTATGATGAAGCCGCCATCGCCTATAGCGCTCCTGATGGCATCATTTACCAGGTAATGACCAAAGCCTGGGACGAGGTCGGTTTTAAATTGATTTCTGCCGGCTTCCCTATGGGTCCTTATGGTCTAGGTAATAAAGTCAGACCGCTTAAAGTCCCGGATGATATGAAGGGCTTGAAGATGAGAGTTTCTGGCTCCCTCGGTTTTGTCAAGACCATGGAGAATATGGGCAAAGGCACCGGTCTTACCCTGAACACTCTGCCCTGGGCTGAGATTTACAATGCTCTGGACAGAGGCGTAGTTGATATGATTTGGAGCTTATGGCCTTCCTTGATTGAAGAGCGGCACGCGGAAGTGCTGAAATACTACACTGCTCTGGACTTTGGTTGGGACAGCAACAGTACCGCCATGAACAAAGCGCTCTGGGAGAAATTATCTCCGGACCTCAGGGATGCCGTGATGAAGGCGTCTAGGATTGCCGAAGAGCGGAACTCTGAGGCGCAACGGCGCTCCGAAGTGGAACATAGGAAGAAGGTAGCCGCGATGGGCGTACAGATTTACTTCCCGACCGCGCAGGAAAGAGACCTCTGGCGACAAAAGGCGAATATGCCGGCTATCTGGGCAGAACTGTGTGACCCATGGCTGGAAAAGTATTATCCCGGTCAAAAGATGTCCCAGAAAATTCTGGCTGAGCTTGACCGAATCAGAGTTGAGGTAGGTCGGTAACGACAAGCTACCCTGATAGAAAAAAGACCCTATCGGGAGGTGTGGTTGACCAGTATCCTTGGCAGTCTTACGGCTGCTGAGGGTATTGGTTGACCACCAATCGCTTAAGCCGTTTACTGCTTTTGCTTGCCGTTACTCTATAGAAACCCAACTCAAAAACATGTCTTAAACAATTTCAGCTGTGGAGGGCAAACCTGGTGAAACAGATTAAGTCAGCCGTTAAGTGGATATTGTCGGTGATACAGACCACAGAAGGTGTCATTGGCGTAATCGGAGTACTGGCGACCACCTTACTTATCTTCGGCGATGTGCTGAATCGCTATTGGCTACATTTTGAAATAATGGGCATCGGCGACCTGGCTCTATATTTCTTCATCTTCTATATGTTCGTTATCGCCGCATTTGCTACCTGGAAAGAGAGCCATGTCTCAGTAGACTTCCTCCGTGACGGGATTATGAAGAAGGGGCCGATTGTCGCTGCTTCCTATCGCGTTTTCCTGATTATCCTTGCCATAGTGATTCTGGGCTTCCTGATGCCCAAGGCCTACGAATTTATGATGACCGCAATTAAATATCCGGAATATGGTACGCTAATCCGCTGGTTCAACCAGAGTTGGTTACAGATTACCTACTTTGTGGCGCTGGTCTTTGTGAGCATACATCTGGTGATTATCGCTCAGAGGGACATCAGAGAACTAGTCAAGCTTCTTGCCACCCGGGCTCAGAAAAGAGAGGCATAAATGGAACTAGGCATCATTGTCGGTCTGGTTCTGTTCTTCGTTGGTATCATTATTGGTCTGCCTTTGTGCTGGGTGTTTTTGGGTTCTACTACGGTAACTCTAATCCTGCTGGGTCAAGATTTAAAATTTATGGCGGGGACAGCTTATTATGCCATAGATAGCTACATCCTGATGGCAATCGCCTTCTTCATTTTTGCGGGCAATCTAATGGGTGAAGCCGGAATCGCCGACCGTCTTATCCGCCTTGCCTATGCCTTAGTTGGGAGAATCAAAGGGGGACTCGTGGACGTGGGCATCGTCACCATCCTGTTTCTCAGTGCTTTGACCGGTTCTTCAGTCCCCACCATCGCCGCCACCATTCCCATCCTGGTCCCTCAGTTGGAAAGATTCGGCTACCAGAAACGGTACACCACGGCTGTACTCTGCTGTTGCAGTTTTCTGGGGTATTTGATACCTCCCAGCGTACCATTACTGATTTACGCCCTCGTTGCCGGACAGTCGGTCGCCGCCCTTTTTTTGTCCACCGTCTTTCCCGGTTTGATTCTTGCCGGCGGCTATATGCTGCTGAACACCTTCCTATGTCACCGGTATATGCAGCCAGCCAAGGATGTTCCGGTGTTGCCCAGTACCTTGACCGGCATGATGAAAGAGATAGGAGCAGCAACCTGGGGTGCCTTACCGGCTCTCACTGTCCCTTTGATTGTCCTCGTGGGTATCTACGGTGGTATCTTCACTCCTAATGAGGCAGGAGCCATTGCCGTTATCGTCACCCTGCTCGTTGGTTTCTTTGCTTACCGTGGGCTAAAAGGAAAGAATTTCTGGAAGTCGGCTCAGAACACGGTGGCGACCCTGGGTATGATTACACTCTTACTCGCCTTCGGCACGGTTTTTACCCGACTCCTGATTCGCGAGGGGGTCGCCCAAGCGCTGGCGGATGGCATGATTGGCGCCTTCCAGAGCAAATATTTAATCCTTCTGATGTTGAATATCCTGGTTTTGATATTGGGAATGTTCATTGATGGTATTCCTATCCTCATTATTGTCGTGCCATTACTGATGCCGCTGGTCAAAGAAATCGGCGTTAACCTGATACAACTGGGGGCTATCATCACGGTGAATGTGGGCATTGGTGTAACCACGCCGCCATACGCTATTTCCATTTTTGTTGGCTCCAAGATGTCGGGCGTGCCTTATGAAAAACTGGTGCCGCCAATGATGATATTCGTGTTTGCGGTGGCGATACCGCTTTTGCTTTTGGTCACATTTGTTCCCCCTCTTTCCTTGTGGCTACCCTCTGTTATTGTCGGTCCCAAGATAATCGGACCGTGGTCATGGTAATACTTAAAAGGAGAAAAGATGTTTGATTTACTGATTAAAGGCGGCACCATTATTGACGGCACGGGGAATGTTGGCTTCAAAGGTGATGTTGCCATTGAGGGCGATAAGGTCAAAATCCTGAGAGGTGATACCTCATCAGTAAAAGCAAACAAAGTTATTGACGCCTCTGGCTATATCGTGGCGCCGGGTATTATTGATGTTCACACTCACTCGGACCTGGTGGCTCTAGTGGAACCATTAAACGAACCCAAGATAAGGCAGGGTATTACGACGGAGATGATTGGTCTTGATGGCATCGGCTATGCTCCCCTCTCCAAAAAGAATCTGGAAGCGATGCTATGGTTTTTTTGCGGGATAAACGGTCATCCAGAGCTGGATTATAGCTGGAAATCAGTTACCGAGTATCTGGAGAGGTTCCACCATAAGGTCGCCGGGAATATGACTTATCTTCTCCCCAACGGCGGTTTGAGAGCGGAAACCGTAGGCTGGGAAATGCGTCCTGCCACTAAAACTGAAATTAAGAAAATGCAGGCGATGATACGGCAGGGCATGGCAGAAGGCGCAGTGGGACTTTCCAGCGGGTTGCAGTACGCCCCGAGCAGCTATGCTAACACTGAAGAGTTGACTGAACTCTGCCGAACAGTTGGAGAGTGCGGTGGTGTTCATGTCACCCATGTGCGCTATGATTTAGGCGACGGCATTTTTGACGGCTTTAGAGAGGCGGCGCTAATTGGTCAACGCAGCGGTTGTCCGGTGCATATCTCTCACTTTTACGCTACTCCGTTCCTGAGGGGGCAGACTGCCCGGATGCTCCAGTTTGTGGACAATGTCAGAGCCAGCGGCGTTGACCTCGCTTTTGATGCTTACCCCTGGGAAGCTGGCAGCACTTCAATGACCGTCGTGGTGCCAGAATGGGCGCACAGTGGCGGACCACAAGCATTATTGAAACGGCTCCAAAATAAAAAGGATAGAGAGAAAATGCGGGGTCAGTCCACCAAAACCCTGGGGCAAATTGAGGGCATGGTCATCAGTGCGGTAAAAATGGAGAAGAATAAGTGGTGCGAAGGCTTAACCGTGAAAGTCGTTGCCGAAAAACTGAAGAAAGACCCGTGGGATATGATATGCGACCTGATAGTGGAGGAGGATTTGGGGGTGGCTTTCTATACTTTCAGCGGTGATATGAATGATGTGAAAGTCATCATGACCCATCCGGCGCATATGTTCTGCACAGACGGGTTAAGAATTGGTGGTATGCCCAATCCGCGTACTTATGGCTCTTATCCCAAGATACTGGGGCAACTGGTTCGTGATGAAAAAATCCTGCCTCTGGAGCAGGCGATTCGTAAGATGACATCTTTCCCGGCGCAGAGGTTTGGCTTAACGGGGAGAGGTATCTTAAGAGACGGGATGAAAGCAGACATCATGGTATTTAACCCGTTCACCGTGAGCGGCACGGCAACTTTTGCCAAGCCCAAGCAATTCCCCGTCGGCATTGATTATGTCATCGTCAACGGCAAGGTGGTTATTGACAAAGGGAAACATACCGGTGCCCTTCCCGGCGAACCCATTTTCGTCAAAAAGTAATGAGGGAAGATTTGAAATGAAGAAAGTGCTATGGCAGGAACTGCGGCGCCCCGAGTTTGAAAAGGCGGTTAAAGCTGACGCCGTCGTCATTATCTCGGTTGGCTCAATGGAACAGCACGGCAATCACCTGCCCGTCAATACGGATACCAACGCCTGTTTTACCGTTGCCGTGCGCGCCGCCCAGGCGATAGATGAGTTTCCCGTACTAGTTTTACCTCCCATCTGGATGGCTTACTCTCCCCACCACATGACCTACCCCGGCACCATCACCCTCAAATTCCAGACTTTTGTGGAAGTGTTGACCCAGGTGGCAGCCTGCATCCATACCCATGGTTTCAAGAAAATTATCTTTCTGAACGGTCATGGTGGGAACACGCCTACCATTGCCGCCATTCGCGTCAAATTGCCTTCCGAGGATAATATCCCTGCCATCGGCTATACCTACTGGGAATTGCCGTCAATGCCTGAACAGCTGGCTAAAATCAGCCAGTCGGATAAAGGTTCCATCGGCCACGCCGGTGAAATGGAAACTTCTCTCCAGCTTTACCTCCAGCCGGAACTGGTGGATAAAAAGAACCTCAAATGGGCGCCCGGTGTTCTGGGCGACCCTTCTCAAGGGACTCGTCAGAAAGGAGAACGCTTTATTAATGCTTCCGTAAATGCCCTGGTAAAGCTTATGAGAGATTTCCACAGCGGCAATCTTGATGAAGACCTGCCGTGGTTGGTACTCCCTAAAGGCCGGAAAGTTCTCCACAAGAAAATTCTGTAAAATTGAGCAAAGGAGATTAAGATGAAGCGAGTGATTAAAACGGATAAAGCTCCGGCGGCTGTCGGACCGTATTCCCAGGGTTGGCGAACAGGCGACTTTATTTTTACTGCCGGACAGGGACCGCTGGACCCCAAGACAGGCAAAATCCAGGGTGCCAACGTTCAGGAGCAGACCAAAAAGGTTTTGGAGAACATCAAAGTGATTCTTGAAGCCAACGGCACCAGTATGAACGATGTGGTCAAAACCCTTGTCATTTTAACCGATATGTCTAACTTAAAAGCGATGAATGAAGTCTATAAGACTTTCTTTGCAGAACCGTTCCCGGCACGCAGTACTTTCGGCGGGCAACTAGCTTTGCCCGGTATGCTGGTAGAAATTGAAGCGATTGCTTACATCGGAAAGTAGTAAATGTCCAATTCCCTTAATCCAGATGAATCAGCGGATTCTTTTTAGGGACTTTAGAAGGTGATAATTTAAACCATTGTAGCCATCGAAGGCGGTGGTGGCTTTGTAGCCGAAGAGTTCGAGGACGTCTTTGACGTTTTCACAGGACTCCTGGTTATCATCGACGACCAGTATTTTCAGTCCGGCCACGGCCAGTCAACCCCCCAGCACTATCTATTCAGAATTTTGCCACTATCCCTGCGGGGTGGCAGCGAAGGGGCTTTGCAGTCGGCGGATTTTAGTGCTAAAATCAACGTGGTAATCCTTCAAATGCCGAAGTGGCGAAATGGCAGACGCGCTACGTTCAGGGCGTAGTGTCCGAAAGGGCTTGGGAGTTCAAATCTCCCCTTCGGCACCATTTCTTGAGCCTGTAGCTCAATTGGATAGAGCGCAGCCCTGCGAAGGCTGAGGCCGCGGGTTCGACTCCCGCCAGGCTCGCCATTCCCGGGCGGTTAGCTCAGCGGTTAGAGCACCTGCCTTACACGCAGGGGGTCAAAGGTTCAAATCCTTTACCGCCCACCATCGGACGGTGCGCGCTCAGACTCGGCGCCGACGGGCGCGGGCAAAAACGCCGCCGCGGACATTGATAAGTTCTTGAGGAGCTAAGTTTATCCAGGAGAGGGCGAAGCCCCCCCTTTTATAGCGTGAGCTGACTATTGTACGGTAAGGAGGTTTTTATGCGGATTGATGATGTAGCCAAATACTTGACCAACGGACGAATTGTTGACCTATCCCTTAAGGTGATGCCCGGACGGGCTGATAGTCCCTTCGGCGCACCCGCCCGGCGTTATGAAGTGAAGCAGTTTGACTATGCGCCAATGAAAGTCTGGAACGGACCGGGGGAAATAATGCACTATATTGACATGGAGAACCACATTTCCACCCACGTGGAATGCCCCTCCCACTTTATCCCGGCGCGCCACGGCAGAAGTGCTCCTGAGTTGAGCGAGGTGCCATTGACCAGTTTCTTCGGCACGGCTACCTTCGTGGACTGCAAAGAGCTTCCCCCCAGAACGCCCCTCACCCCGGATGTGTTAAAGAAATTCCCCATCCATGACGGTGACATCGTGCTCTTCGGGAACTGCCGGAACCTGGGACCGAAAGGAGAAGAGCGATGTCACATGACCAGGGAAGGCGCGGAATACCTTCTCGCTAAGAAGGTCAAGCTCATCGGCTTTGATGACACGGTCATTCCGGAAAATCCGCTCATTCTGAAAGACCTGAAGACGGCGTTCACCCATGACCTGATGCTTTCCCATAATATTCCCATCATTGAGCGGCTCGCCAACATGGCTCAACTGACCAAACCAAGATTTTTCTTCTTCGGCTTCCCGGCGAGCATGGGCGGTATTGACTCCTTCCCGATTAGAGCGGTGGCGATTGAAGGGAAAGACTGAACCACAGCTCTGCAGAAAAAACCGAGAGGGGAGTGAAAGCTCCCCTCTTTTTTGTTCTTGCGATTCGTTTTCGTTTTTTTGGCAATTTTTTAGGGGGTAACAACCTTCGTAAGAAGGGATTGGTTTGAGCGTGAGTCGTCCTTAGAAACGATTGGAAACGAACCCTTTTTTGAGCGCAGCACTCTTTGGGAAACGAATTGTTCGGCAGACTCAAGACGAGTCGTTTTAAGGGCGGTCTTCGTGAGAAACGAATCCCCTTCGACTTCCCCTTCGCTGCGCTCAGGGCTTCGGCTTAGGGCAGGCTCAGGATGGCCCTTCCCTTGATTTGCTTCCGGTTTCTGCGGGGTAAAATGTCGGTCCAGGGCTTCAACGAAAGCCAGACGTCCGGCCAAAGCGACGAGTTTGTTTAGAGCGTCTTCCAGTTGACCGTCATCCGGGAGCCTAGCCTGGAGGAGGCGCGCGAGCGAGGAAAGGGCGAGCTTCAGGACAGGGTAATTATAAGGGTCAACGGCTAGTACGGAGCTGATTTTGAGGCACAGCTGGGCGGTCTCCCGGTCAGTCCCTTTGAGTCCGGCGGCGTTGCGGAGCGTCTGCCGCTGCCAGTGGGTGAGGGTGCGGGAGTAATAGCCGTGGGTGCGGGCATTCTGGTTGCCGGGCTGGCCGCCACGGCTACGTTTTTGTTCCATACTCAAATATTAGTACGGACGTACTATGTTAGTCAAGAGGGTTTTGTCTCCCGGGGTAAGTAGCAAGTAACAAGTGGCAAGTAGCAAGGAACTACCAATAACCAAGAACCAGTGACCAAGAACCAAGGGAAGCGGGAAGCGGGCAGGAATAAATCCCCCTTAGTCCCCCCTTTTCGAAAGGGGGAATTTTGGGCTGGATTCACCGCCTGCGCGGAGAATGACACGGTGGTTGATTGACACAGTATAGCAAAAATGTTATACCAACTGTATGAACTGGAAAGAATATAAACGACAGCTCTTAAAGGACCCGGCTGTCAGAAGAGAATACGAAGCTCTTGAACCGGAGTACAGATTAGCGGCCGCGCTGATGAGGTTGAGGCTGGCAAAGGGGCTAACTCAGGAGCAACTGGCGGAGCGACTGCACACCAAGCAGGAGAGCATAGCCCGCCTGGAAAGCGGGAGCTCACTACCTTCCTTATCTACGGTAAAGAAGGTGGCTGAGGCTCTGGATGCCACGCTGGAGATATACCTACGACCGAGGGGGAAGACTGGTGCGATGGTGGTGAGAGACAAAGCAACGGGAAAATAGTGAATACAGAGCGGGGCAGAAATCCAGGAGGGGAGCGCAAGCTCCCCTCTTCAATTCTGTAGCTAAAATACCTCAACATCATTTTTGTTCTGAGCTTTCTGCATGTCTTACTCTAGTGAGCCGAGCGAATTGATAAAGGGAAAAGAAGATGAATAATACGGCTGGCAGTAGCCCACCAAGCCATCCAGCACTAGACAGCACGGAGCCAGAGTCCCTCATAAAGAAGAATGCTAGTGACAACCACCCTGTTACACTTGTCGCATGGTACGTAGCCCATGCATAGTCCATATAACCCATGTCAAAATCACTGTAATCAGAAGCTTGTTTTCCAACAGAGATTGCTTGAGGGTCAAACCATTTCAAAGCCAAGAATTTTAGAAACCGTCCTCTTGGTGCAGGGTACTTGACAGTTCTTTCCTGTGTGACATCAGGATGCGTATTACTTTCCCAATGAAGGTATTGTGCCAATGATGACCATATCTGAGTTACCACATTAGCCTCAAACAGGTACAAAATTGCCCCGATAGTAATCCCTACAATGATTAACCCCCATATCGTATCCTGTGGGAAACCTAACACTGCGGCTAACTCTTGAAAACGAATTGGCTTACTCAGATATAACAAGAGTGTAAACAGCAATCCTGGGTAAGCCCACCTTAGTATGCGTTCGAAACTCTTCTCTAACGAAAGAACAATGTCTCCCATAAATACCTCCTTGCAATAAATTTACCCCATCCACTGTCCCCCCAGCACGTTCAGGGAAATACCCGTCACATAGGCGGAGAGGTCTGAGGCAAGGTAGAGCACCGCGTTGGCGATGTCCTGCGGCTTGCCCAGCGCCTCGGCCGCTAAACCGCCCCGCCGGAAGGGAATCATTTTCGCCAGCGTCTCCCACTGCGTCGGGGTAAAGGTCACGCCCTCGGTCGGGATTGGCCCCGGGTTGACCGCGTTCACGTTGATGCCGTATTTCCCCAGCCACCTCGCCCCCAGCTTGGCCAGGCCAATCACCCCGGCTTTGGCGGCGGTGTAGGAGGGCGTCGAGAAATAGCCGCCCTGCACGCCTGCCAGCGACCCGATGTTTATAATCCTCCCTGACTTCTGCACCATCATCGGCCGGATGACCGCCCGCATGCAGTAAAACACGCCGGTAAGGTCGGTGGCAATCTGCTCGTCCCACTCATCGTCCGGCGTATCGAGGATGGGGTTGAACGTGGCGGGGTCGGCCTTCGAGGCGTTGCGGGGCAGGACGGCGGCATTATTGACCAGAATATCGATGCGACCCCATTTATCGAGCACCTGCCGCACCGATTCATTAACCTCGTCGCTTTTCGAGACGTCCATCTTGATTGCCATCGCTTCACGACCCATCGATTTTATTTCCGATGCCGTTTGCTCGATGGTCGCCAGCGTCCGCCCGAAGACGGCAACTTTCGCGCCCTCTCGACCCAGCGTCAGCGCGATGGCTTTGCCCAGCCCTCTGCCCCCACCGGTAACAATCGCCACCTTATCTTTGACTAACATATCCATCTCCTTTTTGGTCGTTTTGATTTGTTGAGATTGCCACGTCGCTGCGCTCCTCGCAATGACACTTCTAGCCCATCACCTGCCCGCCGGACACGTTGATGCAGGCGCCCGTGATGTAAGACGATAGGTCGGACGCGAGGAACAGGACGGCGTTGGCCATATCCTGCGGCAAGCCGAGCACAGTGGGGACGTTCTGGCGCTTCAGCGGGATGACCCGGGCGTAGGCATCGAGCTGGTCTTTACCGTAGATGGCGCCTTCCGTCTCGACCGGTCCCGGATTGACGACGTTGACGCTGATGCCGTACTTGCCGAGCCACCGCGCCGCTAGCTTGGTCATCCCGATGAGTCCCGCCTTCGCCGCCGAGTAGGACGGCGTGACAAAAAGCCCGCCGTTGATGCCGACAATCGACCCGATGGTGATGATTCTCCCTGAGCCTTGCGCAATCATCGGCTGGCTAGCGGCGCGCATGCCGTAGAACACGCCCGACAGGTTCACGCCAATCTGCTTTGCCCACTCTTCATCGGACATTTCCAGGAAGGGGTTCCACGTTTCGAGGTTGGCGTTCAGCGTCTTCGGCACGAGGGCGGCGTTATTCACCAGGATATCGATTCTGCCCCAGGCATCGAGTACTTTTTGCACCGATTTCTCAACGTCTGCGCTTTTGGAGACATCCGTCCGAACGGCGAGGGCTTTCCGGCCCATTTTCGTTATCTCTTTCGCGGTCTCCGCGACGGTGGCCTGACTGATGTCAAAGACGGCGACATCCGCGCCCTCTTGGGCCAGCGTCAGAGCGATGGCTTTGCCCAGCCCTCGACCGCCGCCGGTAACAATCGCGACCTTATCTTTGACTAACATCTCCACCTCCTTTTATCCCATCACCTGCCCGCCGGACACGTTGACGCAGGCGCCCGTGATGAGCACATTGGTAGGTCTTCATCAGTCCTCCTTTCAGCGTTACGACGGCATTTTATCGCAAATGGCTTGACAAATACAATTCACTGAAACGAGAATAGACCGATTGAGTCTGCCCGAGGAGTCTTGAAATGAATTACTGCTTTCCGTCCCGCCGGTCCGCGGTAATGAGTCGACGAGGCATCGTGGCGACGAGCCAGCCCCTCGCCGCCCAGGCCGGCATCAGCATGCTCCAGCAGGGGGGCAATGCCATCGATGCCGCCATTGCCACAGCCGCCGCTCTCAATGTCGTCGAGCCGATGTCGACCGGGCTGGGTGGGGACGCCTTTGCCCTCATCTATCTTGCTAAAACGAAGGAACTGAAGGCACTCAATGCCAGCGGCCGGGCGCCCTACGCGGCCACTCTCGAGGCCATGCAGAAGCTGGGACACAAGACGATGCCACAGGTGGGCATTCACTCTGTCACCGTGCCGGGGACGCTGGACAGCTGGTGCACCTTACTGGAGGCTTACGGGACGATGACTCTGAAAGAAGTGCTGGCTCCCGCCATTCGACTGGCGGAGGAAGGCTTTCCCGTCACCGAGGTCATCAGCCACTCGTGGCATGTGCACTCGGAGAAACTCCGTCAGAACCCGGCCGCCGTCCGCACCTACCTCCCCAAAGGCCGAGCGCCGGAGCCGGGGGAAATCTTCTTCCAGCCCAACCTGGCGCAAACCCTGGGGGCAATCGGCGAGCAGGGCCGTGACGCCTTCTACGAGGGCGACATCGCCGACCTCATCATCGCCGGTTCCGAGTCTCTGGGTGGCTTGTTCACCAAACGCGACCTGAAAGACCACAAATCGACGTGGGTGAAACCCATTAGCGTCAACTACCGCGGCTATGACATCTGCGAGTGCCCGCCCAACGGGCAGGGCCTGATTGCCCTTCTCGCCCTGAACATCCTGGAAGGCTATGACCTCAGCTCTCTGGGGCACAATTCCGCCGGGTATTTGCACCTCTTGGCGGAAGCCATCAAGCTGGCTTTTGCCGATGGCGATCGGTATATCGCCGACCCGGACTTTGCCGATGTTCCGGTCAAAGGGTTACTCTCAAAGTCTTACGCCGAGAAAAGGAAGGCGCTCATCAGTCCGGACAGGGCAATCGCGGCGCCTGTGGCTGGTGTTCCCGAAGACGGCGATACTGTCTACCTCGCCACAATCGACAGTGAAGGTAACAGCGTCTCCTTCATCAACAGCCTGTACAATGCCTTTGGGTCGGGCGTTGTGGTTGAGGGAGCCGGCATCTGCCTGCAGAATCGCGGCGCGCTTTTCTCGCTTGAACCGGGCCATCGCAACGTCATCGCCCCGCACAAGCGCCCCTACCACACCATCATTCCGGGGATGGTCTTCAAAGATGGGAAGTTGCTGTATACCTTCGGGGTGATGGGCGGTTTTCAACAGCCGCAGGGACATGTGCAGTTACTGGCCAACCTCATCGACTTCGGGATGGGGGTGCAGACGGCGCTGGACGCCCCGCGGTTCCGCTACTATCCCGGGCGCGGCTGCGCCTTTGAGCCGGGGATTTCGGCCGAGGCGATTGTTGGGCTAAAGAAAAGAGGCCACCCGATTGTGAGTCTGGATGACCCCTATTCCCAGCAGTTCGGCGGGGGACAGGTCATTATGCTCAGTCCGGAAAACGGCGCTTATAGCGCCGGCTCTGACCCCCGCAAGGATGGCTGTGCCATCGGGCTGTAGCTACTTGCCCATTACCTTGGCGACCAGCTCCTTCATCTCGTCGATTTTCGGTTTCAGCTTGTCCACGTTGCCGTCAAGAACGTAGCCGAGGCTGAATAGCTGGTAGCCGTCTTTCGCCCACTTGGACAGGCCCTTGGGGCCGATGCCGCCAATGCCGGCGGCCTTGCCGGTGGCTTTGCAGATGCGGGCGATTTCCCTCAGCTTCCCTTCGACGAACGGAGTTGCCACCAGCTCGCCGCGCAGCGCCTTGGGCGGGATATCGCCGATATCGATGACCAAGTCGTTAGTGCCGACCATCGTGCCGGTAATGCCGTCAATACTGAGGATGCGCTGGAGATTGCCGATTGACCTCAGTGTCTCCGTCTGCGGGAAGAGCGCCGTATTGTTGTTGATATATTCCAGGACTTCCTTCAGAGGCATCTGGTCCGGATTCTGTCCGTCCATCAGGTAGGGGCTCATGCCGATACCCGACCCTCTGTTGCCGATGGGTGGGAAATAGGCTTTGCTGACGGCCGCGGCCGCTGCCTCGGCGGTGTCGGTCTGGGGCAGCATCAGGCAGTTGACGCCGGCATCGAGGAAACAGCGGAAGTTGGCGCTGTTCTCCTCCGGCCTCAGCCAGATGGGCAACTCGTACTCGCGGGCGGCGCGGATGAACTTGTAGATGGTCTCCTTGTCCAGCAGGCTGTGCTCGTTCTCCATCATGATGAAGTGGAAGCCGAAGTCTTTGAGCGCCTTGACCGTCTTTTCCGGGTCATTCCCCGGGCCGATGGTCTGCCCGTAGGCAATCCCGCCTTTCTGCAATCGCTTTTTGAACTCCAGGGTTACATTCAGTGCCATTCTCTCCTCCTATTTCTTTCGACTAAACATACTGTTCGAGGGCAGGAGCGCTCTGGGGAACGTTACCCTGACCCCGACCAGCGGATTGACAATCTGGTTGACCTTGATATCGGCGGCCTGGCTGACCAGCATCGTGGCGTCGACGAAGCTCAGGTTGAGGTCTTTCCTCAGCATCACCGCCATATCGTCGAGGGCGATGTGGTAAGCCTCTTCCAGATTTCTGCCCTCGCCGACAGTCATTATATCATTTTTGTTCACCACGAGCGGATGGGTTAGCTTTAGATTATCAACGACTTCACAGCGCAGGGTCAAGATGGACTCCGTCTCCACCGCCGAGACTTCGCTTTCGCCATCGGCCATTACGGCGTGGACATCGCCGGCGGCAAACAGCGCGCCCTCGATAAAGACCGGGAAATAGACCGAAGCACCGTCAGTAATATCGGTGATGTCCATATTACCGCCGTGGGGTCCGGGGGTATTGCAGTTGATGCCCCGGTCGAGAGGGGCGACGCCGATTTTGCCCACCATCGGGCGGAGGGGTAACTTGATGTTGTTGCTGAAGTAGGCATACTTCTTATCGTAGCGAACGACCTTATACTCCGGCTTCAGTATTCTATCGCCAAAGGCGCCCTTGCCCGGGATGGCAACGATGACCCCCTCCCCGGCGTTCAGGTCGATTTTGACGACGTCGGTCTTGAGCGCGGCGCCGGGGTGAGCGCCCTCCACGAACACCGGCCCCGTCACCGGCACGGTCACCTTGTGCGGGAAGTCAGCTATATAGGTTAGGATGCTCGGCGTCTCCAGTTGGAAGGTCTCGCCGGAGGCAACCTTGAGCGCCGGTGGGTAGGCCGGGTTATATTCGAGAACGCACTGGTCCTTGCGTAAAGACTTCATTATCCGCTCCCGCCTTACATTCCCGGCGGCATCGCCACGCCGACGGCGTCAGCGTCTTTAGGCGGCAGGCCGGCCCCGGTGAAGATGTCCTGGGTGAACTTCTTGAGCGCCTCCGGCGCTACCATAAGTAGTCCGCCAGTGACCATCGCAATACCTCACTCTAGTAACTATTTACCGAATCATCTTAGCTGGTAGCCAGGTGATAATTTCGGGGAAGGCAGTGCACAGGAAAAGCCCGACGAGCACCATAAAAATGAACGGCCAACAGCCTCGGATGATATCGTTCATCTTGATGCCCAGTTCGGGTGGAGCGGCGCCGCGCAGGAAGAAGATACCCTGTGCCAATGGCGGGGTCATGAAAGCAGTCTGCAAGTTCACGCAAATCATCAGGGCAAACCACAGTGGGTCAAAGCCCATTTTAGCCACCACTGGAGAAACTACCGGAATCATAATGAACAGGATACCAATCCAATCGATGAAGAAGCCCAGGACGAAGATGATGACCATAATGATACCGAAAGCGCCCCAGGCGCCGCCCGGCGCGGCCAGAATCGCATCGGAGACCACCCGGTCGCAGCCGGCCCGGATGAAGACGCCGACAAAGGCGTAAGACAGGCCGCCGATGAGCAAAATCATGCTCGTCAGGCGAAAAGTGGCGACAGTGGTCTTCATAAGGACCTTCCACGTGAAGCCACGGTAGGCTATGGCCAGCAGTGTCGCTACCGCCGCGCCAATCGCCGCGGCTTCGGTGGGTGGGGCAATGCCGAAGAAGATAACGCCGAGCACTGAAAGGATGACAATACCCGGCGGGAAGAGGGATTTGAGCAGTAGAACGACCTTGGTTCTGGTAGTTACCTTTGCCCTCTCATCCGGAGGTGACGGCGGTCCCAGTTCAGGCTTGAAATAGCACTTGACAGCGATGAGAAGCATATAGAGGCCGGAGAGCAGGAATCCCGGGAAAAAAGCGCCCATAAACAGCTTACCCACGGAAATACCCGCCATCGGGCCATAGATGACCAGCATGATGCTTGGCGGGATAAGAATGCCGAGGCACCCTGAGGCAACCACGACCCCGCTGGCGAGCCCTTTATCATAGCCTCGCTTTATCATCGGGGGCAGGGCGGTCAGCGCCAGCATGCTGATGGAGGCGCCGATGATAGCCACGCAGGCGGCCAGGATGGTGCCGACCATTACGGTAACAATCGCCAGGCCGCCCCTCACTCCTCCCAGCCACATATACAGGACATCAAACATCGTGTCGGCAATTCCGGAGTGCTCCAGCATAATGCCCATAAAGATGAAAAGAGGGACCGCTACCAGGGTATAGTTGTGCAGCAGGGAGAATAACCGCTGGTAGAGTACAGGGAAGACGGCTTCGCCAAAGACCAAGTATCCCACAATTAGCGCCACCCCGCCAACGACGAAGGCAATGGGCAAGCCGATGAAGACGCCAAGCAAGACTCCACCGAAGAGTAGGGCTGTGACAATACCCGGGTCAAGGTCTATCATAGGGATTGCTCCTTATCAGGAAATAGAGGTCTCTGATGAACTGGACGATACCCTCGACGAGAATAAGCGCCAGCCCGATGAACAGGGTGGTGCGGCTCGGCCCCACTGGCGGGAACCAGTAAGTCTCGGTCATCACTTCATGTTGCTGGTAAGAATAGACCATTTCTCTCCAGGCTTCATAAGTCAGGGCTAGGAAAAGCGGGAAAAACAGCAAAACAAAGCCGATGACATCCGTGATGGCTTTTACTTTAGGTGAATAGCTGGCGTAGAAAATATCGACGCGGACATGCTCGCGGTGGTAGTGGACGTAGCCCCACCCCAGCGCCACGATGCCGCCCAATAGCATGATGCTGAGCTGGTTTGCCCACATTGTCGGGGAGTTGAAAACATAGCGGGCTGTAACCTCAAAGGTTAGGACTAGGACTAGGACGGCGCAGAGCCAGTGCATTATCTTGCCGCCCACCCATTCGTTTATCTGGTCGACCACCTTGAAGACTGTTCTCATGACTCACCTTTCGTACTTGCGGCCCGCAAGGTAGTTTGTCCCCGCCCCGAGTCGCCCCGGGGCGGGGAATTGGTGGCTATACCAGGACTATTTGTAACCCTGCTCTTCGACAATTTTCTTCCACTTCAGCGTGGACTCGTAGACCTCTTTGTACATCGGGTCTTTATCAGCAATGGACTGATAATACACCGGTGCCAGTTTGAGCAGTTCCGCATCGATGTCTGCTGGAATCGGGGCTACCTTGGTGCCGTAGTCCTTGAACTTCTGGAGACTTATGGCATCGTTGGCAATCAAGAAGGCCATGATTTGAGGTTGAATGGCACGGTCTGCCTCAATTATGAGCTTCTTCAGGTCATCAGGAAGCGCGCCCCATGCCTTCTCCGTGGCGAACATGGCCGAGACTGCGGCGGGAGCGCGGTTGGCCCCGAGGTAGAGGAACTTGGCCACTTCCTGGAAGCCCATCTTCCAGTTTGGTGTCGCCGAGTCATACTCGAAGGCGTCAATGGTACCTCTCTTGGCCGCTTCATACAGCTCGCCACCCGGCATGAAGACGACGGCGGCGCCCATCTGCTTGAGGATTTCACCCTGGGCGCCGGCGCAGCGCATCTTGAGTCCCTTGATGTCGGCCAGCGATTTGAGTTCCTTGTTGCTATGGGCCCAGATTTCAGAGCTCAGGATGACGGTAGTTTGGACATGCTGGATACCCTTGCCGGCTGAAGCATACAACTTCTTCGCCAGCTCATCGCCGCCACCGGCGAGGAACCAGGACATAAGCTGGTGTGGGGTCAAGCCAGCGGCCAGGACAGCGAAGACCTCGGCGGCTTTAAAGAGGTGATTGGTGAAGGCATACGGCGTGAGGCAGAAGTCCAGTGAGCCGGAAATAATGCCATCAATCTCTTTGCCCATCGGGGCAATGGCGCCGCCATCCTTCAGGTCGATGGCCAGACGCCCGTTGCTCATCTCGTTGATGTTGTTGATTAGCTTGTGCTGCCACTCGTTCTGAGGGTCACCGGCGGCAGTCTGGCACTGCGCCACCAGTTTGATTACTTTGGCTGGTTGGGCCGGTGTTGGCGCGGGAGCTGGCGCCGGGGCTGGGGCAGGCGCCGGTTTGGGCGCTGGCGCGGGCGCGGGAGCGGGTGCCGGGGCTGGAGCTGGAGCTGGAGCCGGTGCCGGGGCTGGCTTCGGTGCGCAGCCCAGCGCCACGATGCTGATAATCATGACCAGGGATAATGCTAGAAACAAAAACCTTTTCATTATTTATCCTCCTGAATCAAATTCAAAAAGTGAAAGACGTCGTTCTATTAGCCTATCTCATCACCTCCTTTTGTCAAATCTCTGCTATCTTCTTTTCACAGTCCGGCGGGTAGCTGGAGGCCGAACTTCTGGGCAATGCCGCGCAGGTTGCGGATAGTGCCTTCGGGCAGGGGGATGCCGCTCTTGACGCGCTCCAGATACGTTCTTTCCTCTGGCTCGCCGGGAACGAAGATTTCTTTGAAGCCCTCGGCTTTGGGCAGAGCCTTGATGCCATCGACCAGGTTATCGATATGCCCCTTGTAATCCTCGACATCGGTAAAGTTGGCGATATCGATGATGGCGACGACGCTGTTCTGGACGTGGCGGGGCACCAGTCCCGGTCTCTCCCACTTGACATCGGACTTAGCTTCCACTTCCTTGGTCCGCCCGAGCAGGCTCGGCTCGAGCTGAGGATTCCCCGCCATCACGCCGGTGAGACACTCAAACATCATCGCCAGCCCGGACCCCTTCGCTCCGCCCATCGGCAGGAGAGTGGCATAATTCTTGGGGTCGGTGGTGGGATTGCCGTCTTTGTCCAGCGCCCAGCCGAGGGGGATGGGCATGCCGCGGTCGACGGCCAGCCAGAGCTTGCCCCCCGCCACCACGCTCGTTGCCATGTCCAGGGTGAGCGGGCGGTGGCTCTTGGCCGGCACGGATATGGCGATGGGGCTATTGTGGACGCCGGCGGCTTTGGCGCCCCACGGCGCCATATTGGGCGGGTTGGTGACAAAGACCAGCCCGGCCATATCTTTGAGAGCAATCATCTGGGCGTAGTAGCCGAGGGCGCCCTGGTGGGTAAGGTTGCGGATGAGCGACCAGCAGATACCCACCTTCTTGGCTTTCTTCAGAGCCAACTCGATGGTATAGATTGTGACCACCGGACCGAGGGCGTGGTCGGCTTCAATGAACAGGGTGGCGGGCGTTTCTTTCAGGACCTTAATTTTAGGCTTGGGGTTCATTACCCCCTTATCGATGTTCTCGACATACCAGGGGATGCGGAGGACGCCGTGGGAATCGACGCCTCTCAGGTTAGCCCAGAGCAGGGCATCCGCTTCCGTAGCGGCATCTTTGGGGGGACAACCGGCCCGGGTGAATACTTCTTTGGCGAAGTCATACAGGGGCTGCCAGGGGACTCTAACTTCGCTTTGTGCCATAATGCCTCCTTTGTTGCTTTCTGAGACAGCTTGCGCTGATTACTCGCCAAGTCAACGCGTCGCGGCAGAAGACTCCTCCCTGTGCAATACCAACTTGTTTCAGCCACCTCCCCACCGTCTCAATGCCGGTCCTTCTCGGAAGGATGGGAAAAATATCAGGATGAACATTAACACCTGCACTCTCATTTGTCAATACGCCTGAATACCCGTTTTCGTCAGTCTAGAAAAACAGTGGCGATTGCAGTAATATTAGGGGGGCCTTCGATTACCTCGATGCGCCGTTACAGCGTGTGGGCACGCCGCGCGTCATCATCCCGGTCAACCGCCGGCTGGAGAGGGCCGTTTTCCCGCAGGAAGAGCAGGTGATTGAAGCGGTCAAATCGATTGTCTAGCGGTTGACAACGGGGGGAGAGCCTTATATCCTAGAAGTGGTCTATCTGTTCCTCCGGAATTAGCGGTTTCAGGGGGCTAAATATGGGCAAGACAAGAATCGGCATTCTCACCGGCGGCGGCGATTGCGCCGGCCTTAACCCGGCGATGAAGTGGGTGGTGAAGACCGCTATGGACAAGCGTCTGCAGGCCGAGCGCGGAGTCGAGTATGAGGTGTGGGGTATCAGGGACGGTTGGAAAGGGCTGGTGGAAGTTGAACCGGAGACCACGCTCGGTGAATGGCTGATGCCGCTCACTTCCGAGATTGTCCGGACGTGGGACCGCTACGGTGGCACCATGCTCGGCACGTCCCGCACCAATCCTTATAATCTTAAGAACGACCAGTCGAAGCGCGTCCTGTACAATATCCAGAAGCTGGGCTTGAATGTCCTGATTGCCGTCGGCGGGGACGATACGCTGAGCGTCGCCCTCAAACTTGCCAAAGAAGGGGTCAATGTTGTCGGCATTCCCAAGACCATTGATAAAGACCTCATTGAGACCGACTATACCCTCGGTTTTGAGACGGCGCTGAACGTCATCACGGAGGAAATCGACCGTCTGCGCACCACCGCCGGCTCGCACAAGCGCGTCTTCGTCGTCGAAACGATGGGCCGCAACGCTGGCTGGCTGGCCCTTGAGGGCGGCGAATCGAGCGGCGCCTTCATCATTCTTATCCCAGAGTATGATTTCTCCGTGGAAAAAGTCAATGAGCTGATAATCGAGGGGCGGAAGGAAGGCTCGCGCTACGAGATTGTGGTCGTGGCGGAGGGCGCCAAGCCGGCCGGTCTCGCTGAGTTTGTGCAGGAGGAGAGGGTGGACAGCTTCGGGCACAAGGCTCTCGGCGGCATCGGCGACTATCTTGCCGGGGAGATTGGCAAGGGGACAGGGTTCGAGTGCCGCAGTATTGCCTTGAGTCACCTTCAGCGCGGCGGCGCTCCCTGTGCCTTCGACCGCCGGATGGGGCGCTACTTCGGCATTGCCGCCGTCGACCTCATCGTCATGAAAGACTACGGCAAGATGGTTAGCTACAAGAACGGCCGGATTACCTCGGTGCCGCTGGAGAAGGTCATCGGCAAAATGAACATTGTCGATGTCAAGACGATGTACGACACCGAACGCTACAGCGGGCGCCGTACTATTATTACACCATAAGGAGACAGTATGACTATCACGATTAAGCAAATCGATGAACTGGTCAAATCGGCGGTTCTTCGGGAGAAGGATGCCACCAGGGCGACCAGCCGCAAGGAAATTCGCAGGCTGGCGAAGGAGCAGGGAATTGTTCTGGCCAGCATGCAGGGGCTCTATGAAGCGGCGGGCAAGGGTCTCTACCACGGTATCACCGTGCCCGCGATGAATATCCGCGGCCTGACCTACCTGATGGCGCGGGCGGTCTTCCGCGCCGCGATGAAGAACAACGTGGGTGCCTTCATCTTTGAAATCTCCCGGGGCGAAATCGGCTACACCAAGCAGCCGCCGGACGAGTATACCGTAGCCTGTCTCGCCGCCGGAATCAGGGAAGGCTACAAGGGGCCGGTCTTCTTCCAGGGTGACCATTTCCAGTTCAACCGCGCCCGGTTCTACGAATCTCCGGAAAAAGAGACTACCGCTATCGAGGCGCTCACCCGCGAAGCCATCGCCGCCGGCTTCCTCAATATTGATATTGACGCCTCCACCCTGGTGCAAATCGATAAGCCCACCCTGGAAGAACAGCAGGCAAACAACGGCCGCATCACCGCCCGGATGACCAAATTCATCCGCAACCTTGAGCCGAAGGGCGTCACCATCTCCGTCGGTGGTGAGATTGGTGAAATCGGCAAGTCGAACAGCACGGTGGCTGACCTCAGGGCATTTGTGAAGGGCTACCAGCAGGCGCTTGGTCCGAGCATTAAGGGTATTTCCAAGATTAGCGTGCAGACCGGAACGACGCACGGCGGCGTCGTCCTGCCCGACGGCTCCGTTGCCAAAGTTCAGCTTGACTTCAATACTCTGGAACAGCTCTCGCGCGCGGCGCGGAAGGAGTTCGGGATGGGGGGCGCCGTCCAGCACGGCGCCTCAACTCTGCCCGACGAAGCCTTCGATATGTTCCCGCGGGTGAACACCCTGGAAGTGCACCTCGCCACCGGCTTCCAGAACATCGCTTTTAATTTTCCGGACTTCCCCCGGTCGCTCACCGAGACTATGCACAAGGGCCTCGCGGAGAAATATGCTGACGAGCGTAAGGCGGGGGAGACGGACGAGCAGTTCTACTACAAGACCCGCAAGAAGGCTTTCGGCGATTTCAAGAAGGAGCTCTGGGGTCTTCCGGAGAAGATTCAGGGCAAAATCGGGGAGGCCCTGGAGGAGCGCTTCGCATTGCTCTTCAACAAGTTGAACGCCGTCAACACGGTCGACCTGGTCAAGAAATACGTGAAGGCTTAGCGCTGCCTGCTGTGCTTGGTTTCACAAATCAGCACTATAATCTATAATTAATATCCTCTCCCCACCACGGGCTTCGCCGTGAGCTCAGCCGAACGGAGAGGATTAAGCTTGCACTGAGCGAAGCGAATGTGGTGAGGGGGACGAAAACGAGTTTTACCCTGACGTGCAACCAAACACTAGTGGGGTTTTCGGATAACACCGACCACCAGGGTGGTTGCCATCAACAACATGGTGATGTCCAGCGATATTGCTTGCGCGTGACTCAGGGACATCACCTTGCCGAAACAGCCGCAACCATTCCGGCGGAAGCCGGAATCCAGTTTGTCGGGTGGGTGTCGCTGCCTGTGATGGTTCAATCTGTCAATGCGAGCGTAGCGAAGCAATCCGTTCCTGCGCCGGAGAGTGTGACTTTACATAACACAAGAAACGAATCAAAGCTAATCAACCCCCAATCAGCCTCGATTCGTTTCACTTCAAAAAAATCGTCAAATCAGGCTCAAAAAGCCAGGAAACGAATGATAGCCTGCACTAAGCGAAGCCGAACGTGCACCGACTATGTCGGGATGGCTCCGGATGGGTCGCCAGCGACCTCCTTCGACTGAAGTTGAATGTCCCGTTCACGACGGAGTACAATTAGTCAGTCCTGTGCCAATTAAATGCCTGGAATCGAGGTTAGAAGATGGAAGTCAGTTTCGATGTCAACGCTCCCAGGAACGCGGAGGTGGAAGCGACCGTCAAGGTGTTTCTGAAAGAGATTCCTACTGCGGAAAAAGCCGGGAACGTCCCCGTTCTTATCTACCAGGACGGGGTGAAGAACAGCTACTACATTCGATGTGCCATATCGGGTGAGACGATGTCTAAAGTCGTCAGCCTGGACGCCCGGCTCGACCCAAAAAGCGGTGATACTTTTCGAGGCAACCGTGAACTGCTGCTCAGACACACCACCTTTCTCCGTATGAAGGCGGACGCCGAGAAGGAGCGCGAGTTTAGTGATATCATCGCTGAGTACATAACGTCCTACCTGCCGGACAAGTCGCTGAAGGTCTGGGGAGGCCAGCACCGGGCGAAAGCCATTATGGACGTGTATCTCGATAAAAAAGTCTCGCGGTATCACGGCTTTCGCGTCTACTTCTGCCTCTTGAAAGAGCAGAGGACGGAGCTGGCCCTGATATCGAACACCAATATCGCCGCCTCCAATGACCTGTTCGACCGGCAGCTGGAAGAGACTTTCGTGGGCCCGTATTTGAGAAAGTGGTGCACCAAAGTTGGACTGCTCAAACCCGGAGAAGACTTCCCGGACGCTGGTTCCCGCGCGGAACGAATTACGACACAGACCGCCCGCAGTTTTACCGTGAACTATTTCCAAGGGAAGCAACTGGGGGAACAGCTCAATGATAACCAGCTGGACCGGAACATCTATGAGCCGTATCTCTGCCAGTCCGGCATCGTCCTGGACGAGGAATACCGGACGTTGACGGAAAAGATGGGCAGCGCGCTGTGGACGGACAAAGGGCTGATGGAGACCGGCAAAGCCTTCGCCAGCCTGCATGCCGCCCAGTACGAGGCAATCAAGAAGAGCAAAATAAACTCCAAGAGCTTCCGGACGAAGGCATTGGTACCCTCAGTATTATCGGCGTGGAGCTTTGTCGCCGGTCTTCTGGCCTCACATCCCTCACGTTTGCAGGTGCATCTCACTGTTCCACAACCGCCAAAAGACGTCCCCGACCCTCTGAATGCCGAGGAAATGGCGAAGTTTAAGTTTTATCAAGACCTTGACAGCCAGCGGGGACTGGGAACCCGGTCGACATTGAAAGACCGCCAGAGGATGGCGCAGGTATTCTTGGCGCGGACCATCGACTCTGAGTCGACTCTTGACCGGAAGCTGATTAGCCGCGCGGTGAACCAGGCGGCGGCTCTGAGGTTCTTCAGCAAAGGCTACACGACATAGGTGGGTGAAACGGACGGGAAGGTGCCTGACCTGTCGTAAGTGGAATCGGGCGGCACGCGGTAATCTGACTCTGAATCTCTCGATAATGGATAAGATGCCGGCTTTATCGCCGGACGTGGAGCAGTGCGTTTATTGCTGAGGATGCGGGCTTTGTTTCAACTTAAAGTTTCACGGCAAGGCCAGGTGGGGAGTGTGGTAGAAAAGACCCGAATTTAGAGACACTCAAGCGACAAGTGATACTGACATCGTCCCATCACCTGGACTGCAGGAACTTTGACTTTTCCCGTGCCGGCAACTAAACTCACATTACTTGCTTAGAGTATGCCTGCCCTTATCAGGGAGCCACTCGATGAACAAATCACAAAGAATCGAAACTGGTTCTAGAGTTGCCGTCATCGGCGGGGGACCTGCCGGTAGCTTCTTTGCGCTGTATCTCCTGAAATACGCGGCCGAACGGGGCATCCGCCCTGAAGTCACCATTTACCAGGAGAAGGATTTCAGCGAAGTCGGGCCGAAAGGATGCAAGGGCTGTGCCGGGATACTTTCAATCAATCTACTGGAAAACTTGGCGGAACTTCAGCTTAAGGTGCCCGCAGAAATAATCCAGACAAAGATAGAGCACTATACCGTCCACAGCCCGCATATAGCCATCAGCATTGCCAACCCGGAAAGGGGTGTGGAAATTGCCAGCATCTACCGGGGTGGTGGGCCTTGTGCATCACATGATGGCGGGGTCGGCTTTGACCAGTGGCTCCTGTCACAGGCCCAAAAACAGGGCGCTAAGGTAGAGAATCAAAGAATATCTCGCTTTTATCTCGAGCGCGGAGCTGAGATAGAGGTAGCCGACGAGAGTCTGGAATATGACCTGGTGGTACTGGCCACCGGCGTTAATTCCAGACCTATCCCCATCTCTGGCCTCGACTATATGCCTCCAAAGACAGTTACTATGGCCCTGGCTGAACTTCACGTCGGCCTTGCCGAGGTACAGTCCCGACTGGGTAATACCGCGCACGCCTTTCTAATCCCGCAGTCCGGACTGGTTTTTGGGACGCTGGTGCCCAAAGGTCCATTCATAAGCGTATCGCTGCTCAGCACCGGCAAACGCCTGGTCTCAATTAACGATTTTCTGAACTATGATGTTGTCCGGAGTCTACTGCCGGGGAGTTACGAGCGTGTTTGCGGGTGTCAACCGCGTGCCACAATAAGTTCTGCACACAACTACTACGGTGACAAATTCGTGGCTGTTGGGGACGCCGCGGTGTCTCGACTATATAAAGACGGCATCGGCTCATCATTATTGACCGCTCGAAGGGCGGCTCAAACAGTGGTCAATCACGGCTTACTGCACCAGAATTTCAGACGCTATTATCAGCCTTTCTGTCAGGACATCAGCCGGGACAATTGGTGGGGGCGACTGCTGTTCCTGGTCAATGATAAGACAAAGGACTCCCGTACCTTCCTCCTGGCACAGCGCCAGCTTATCGCCGAGGAGCAAAACAATGTGAGGGGGCGTCAGCCATTCACCAGGGCGGCCTGGGGGATGTTCACGGGAAGCTACAGCTACCGGGCCGTGGCCAGGATGGTTTTCAATCCGGCTTCGCTGGCGAGGTTTAGTCTGGCTTTCCTCAAGGAGGCTGCGCGGAACTTCTCCCGTGGCAAAGGCGACTATCCCAGGAGACTTTATGTGGGCGGCAGAAAGGTCTTAATCCTGGGGAGTGGCTTTGGCGGTACCTATACCCTGCGTCATCTTGTCCGGGCTCTAAACCGAAATGAAAACGTCGATATTACCATGGTCAGCAACGAGAATTTCTTCCTGTTTACGCCTTTGCTTCACGAAGTCGCCCTGGGCAGTATAGAGACCCGGCACATCGCCTACCCCGTCAGACGGTTGCACTGGCGGGACCGCTTCAACTTCGTTCAGGCAGATGTTAAGAAGATACTGCTTGCCCAGCGTAAGGTGGTTACTACTGCCGGGGTTTTCGATTTTGATTATCTTGTTTTGGCGCTGGGCAGTGTTACTGATATGTCAGAACTGAACAGCGCCGGCGGGAACGTGTACACCCTGAAGACCCTGCGCGACGCCATGCTGATTAGAAATCACGTTATCGGCATTTTCGAGCAAGCCAGTCTGGAGAAGAACCCGGAGCGCCAGAGACAACTCCTTACTTTTGTCATCGCCGGGGGCGGCTATGTCAGTATTCAATTAATCACTGAGCTGAGGGATTTTATCTTCCGAGACCTGACCAGGTTCTACAAGACGATAAATCCAGACAATATCAGGATTATCCTGGTGGAAGCCGAGCGCAAAATTGTGGCCCAGCTACACACTAAGCTTGGCGGTTACGTTATGAAGCACCTTAAGAATATGGGTATCGATGTGAGATTGAAGTCGAAAGTAACCCGGGTATGGGAAGACCGCGTTGAAATAAATGAAAAGGAGATTGTGCCCACCCGGACTGTTTTCTGGGTGACCGGGGTGGTGGCACACCCGCGAATTGCGGAAGTAGAAGCGGAAAAGGACGAAATTGGGCGCGTGGTGGTCAACGAGTTTTTGGAGGTACCCGGCATCCCTGGAGCGTATGCGGTGGGCGACTGCGCCCACTTCAGAGACCCGAGCTTGGGTTCAGCCATACCGCCCCGAGCACACACTACGGTCCGCCAGGCTAAGATTGCCGCTCACAACATTCTGGCTGAAATACGCGGGGGCGACAAAAAAACCTACCGCTATTCGCAAAGCGGCGAGATAGTCTCATTAGGTCCCTCGAAAGCCGTAATGCGCCTACACGGTCTGCGCCTGTACGGCTTTCCCGCCCGTTTAATCTGGCTGGTGGCTTACTCATTGCTGGTGGCAGGGGCATATAATCGCATCCGAATCTTGATGGACTGGCTTTTGTCGCTCATGTTCGGCAGAGATGTCACCCATCTGAGACTGAAAGGGTAGTTACGCTTCAGTCTCTAGCTCCGAACACGGGCTTCAGCTTTGCCCCCCAGACTAGGCAAGTCGTCGCCTGGCTTCATGGAGCGGGAGACGGGATTCGAACCCGCGACCCTCTGCTTGGGAAGCAGATATGCTACCACTGCACCACTCCCGCTCAAGACATTCCTATTTTAGACATAAATCCTGCCGTTTGGCAAGTGGTGACTCGGTGCCAGCGTCCGGTGAAAGCCTAGCAAATCCAGCCCTGTTAGGCTATAATTAGAACATTGTGGTCGCAAAGAAAACCGCCGTAACCAAGCTGAACATCGAACAGCTCAAGGCTTCCATCGTCAACGAGGTTGAGTCCCGCCGTCGACAGCTGATGGAGCTGAGCCTGAAAATCCATTCCCATCCCGAGCTTGCCTTCAAAGAGGTCAAAGCCGCGGAGTGGCTGACCGACTATCTTTCTAATAACGGGTTCGCCGTAGAAAAGGGCATCTGCGACTTGCCGACTGCCTTCCGGGCGAGCTACGGCCAGGGCAAACCGGTCGTGGCTTTCCTGGCGGAGTATGACGCCCTGCCCAAGCTCGGTCACGCCTGCGGTCACAACATCATCGGCACGAGCGCCGTGGGGGCGGGAGTGGCGGCGAAGCTGGCGGCGAACCGGTACGGGGGAACTGTCCAAGTCATCGGCACGCCGGCGGAAGAGCTTTACGGCGGCAAGATACTGATGGCGGAAAAAGGCGCTTTTGACGGTCTCGATGTAGCGATGCTAGTGCACCCGGCACGGCGCAACGCCGCCGCCACCAGGTTGCTCGCCTGTCAGAATCTTAACGTCGAGTTCTTCGGGCAGGCCTCTCACGCTGCCGCTCGACCCGAGGAGGGCATCAACGCCCTCGAGGCAATGATACAGTCGTTCAACGGTATCAACTCCCTGCGACAGCACATTAAACCGACCGCCCGGGTTCACGGCATCATTACCGATGGCGGCAAAATAGCCAACATCGTGCCGGACCACAGCGCCGGCGATTTCATCGTTCGGGCGGAGGATGACGAGTATCTCGATGAGCTGAAGAGCCGGGTAATGAGCTGCTTTGTCGGCGCGGCCCTGGCCACCGGCGCCAGGCTGGAGACGAAGTGGGACGATATCCGCTACGCGCCCCTCCGGAACAATATGACCTTAGCCCGGCTGTTCAGGAAGAACCTGGCGTCGCGCGGTCGTAAGGTCGTGCTGGATGACCCCGGTGTGAGCTTCGGCAGCAGTGATATGGGCAACGTCAGTCAGATAGTGCCCGCCATTCACCCCTCCATCGCCATCACCCATGTTGATGTCCTGCTCCATTCGCCTCAGTTTGCTCTGGTGTCGGCTTCAGAGTCGGGCGTCTGCGCCATGCTCGAATCGGCGGAGGCGATGGCAATGACGGCGGCGGAGGTGCTCGCCGACCCGGCGCTGGCGACAAAGATAAGGAAAGAGTTCGAGCGCAGCAGGAAAGCGGTTGAAGCGGAGGAAGAGGCAGAGTAATGGCAAAGTCAAAAACGGTGATTGCGGTTGACGCTTCGGGCGGGGACTACGCTCCGCACGAGGTCGTCAAAGGGGCGGTGAAAGCCGTCCAGGAATATGGGGTGGAAGTAGCGCTGGTGGGGAAGAAGAGCGTCCTCCATGTCCTCGTTGGGCGTGAGCTGAACAAGCCTGGACTGACTGTCGTCGATGCCGACCAGGTCATTGAGTCGGACGAATCGCCGATGAAAGCCCTCAAGACTAAACCCAACTCCTCCATCATGGTCGGGGTCAACCTGTTGAAAGAGGGGAAGGCGGCCGCCTTTGTCTCGGCGGGGAATACCGGCGCGCTCTTCGGTGCCGCCCTGCTTACCCTCGGCAGAATCAAGGGCATCGAGCGGCCGGCCATCGCCTGCACCATTAACTTCACGGCGACTCCGGTCCTGCTTATTGATGCCGGCGCCAACGCCGATTGCCGTCCTAATCAGCTTGTTCACTTTGCCAAGATGGGCTCGATTTACAGCCGGCAGGTCCTCGGTATCAGTTCGCCGCGGGTCGGCTTGCTGAGCAACGGCGCTGAGGACGCCAAGGGCAACCAGCTTGTCCTGGAGACCAACCATCTCCTCCGGACTGGCAGCCATTTGAACTTCGTCGGCAATATTGAGGCGCAGGACGTGTTGAAAGCGGCCGTGGACGTCGTGGTGACGGATGGCTTCACCGGCAATATTATGGTCAAGACCATCGAGGGGATGAGCGACAACTTCCTCGTTGCGGTACGGCAAATCGGGCGTTTTTTCTCCAGCGCCTACCAACACCGCGGTCGTGATTTCCTCAAGGACATCAGCATGCTCAAGAGGATGGACTACCGCGAGTACGGCGGGGCCATTTTCCTCGGCGTGGACGGCAACATCGTCAAGGCGCACGGGCGCAGTCGGGCGCACACTATCAAGAACGCCATCGGCCTGGCCAAGCAGATGGTAGACCACGACATATTAGGCACAATCAAGGGGGAAAGCTATGGCTAAACCAATCGCGGTTACCGATGATACTTTTGACGCCACTGTCATCAAGGCAAAGACGCCGGTGCTGGTCGATTTCTGGGCGCCGTGGTGCGCGCCGTGCCGGATGGTGGCGCCCATCGTCGATGAGCTGGCGACCGAGTATGAGGGCAAAGTGGCCTTCGCCAAGCTGGACGTCGACGAAAATTCCAAGATGGCGAGCAAATATGGCGTCATGAGCATCCCGACTCTCCTTATCTTCAAGGGGGGCAATCCAATCTCCCACGTCGTTGGCTTCCGGCCCAAGTCGGAGCTGAAGAAGAGCCTGGACGCGGCGCTGGCTTGAGGTGGCTGATGGCTGACCGCGAATATGACGTTATCATCGTTGGCGGCGGCCCGGCGGGACTGAGCGCCGGCATTTACGCGGCACGGGCGCGGCTCAAGAGCCTGCTCATCGAGAAGGCCGTGGTGGGGGGCGCTATCATCAACACCGGGACGGTGGAGAATTACCCGGGTTTCCCGCTCGGGGTCACCGGCCTGGAATTGACCGAGTTGATGAACGAGCAGGCCAAGAAGTTCGGGCTGGAGATGGCAACCGCGGAAGTTACCGCGCTTGAGTTGAGGGACGACCGTAAGGTACTCAAGACGTCCGAGGGCGATTTCCTGGCGAAGGCGGTGATTGTGGCCAGCGGCACCGAGCGGGCGAAGCTGGGGGTTCCCGGCGAAGAGCAGTTCATTGGCCGGGGCGTGGGTTTCTGCGCCGTCTGTGACGCCTGCTTCTACCGCGATAAGGTGGTGGCGGTGGTGGGCGGCGGCAATGCCGCCATCAATGAGGCCCTGGAGCTGGCCAAGTTCGCCACCAGGGTCATCGTTATCCATAGGCGCAATGAGTTGAGGGCAACGAAGATAATCCAGGAGCGGGCCTTCGCTATGCCCAATATGGAGTTCATGTGGAACACCGTGGTGGAAGCCATCGAAGGCGACCAGATGGTCAACAAAATCCAGGTGCGCAACGTCGTCACCGGGGAGAAATCGGTCCTCGTTGTTTCGGGAATCTTCGTGGCGACGGGTTCCAAGCCCAACACCGAGTTTCTGAAAGGTCAGGTGCCCCTCAACGAGGCGGGCGCCGTGATTGTCAACGAGAGGATGGAGACGGGGGTGGCCGGAGTCCTGGCGGCGGGCGATGTCCGTGTCAACTCCATCCGGCAGGTCATCTCGGCGGCGGGGGATGGGGCAACGGCCGCCATTTTCGCCGAAAAATATATTGTCGATAAGTTCAAACACTAACCTCCCTGGCTTTTCCCTTGTCCTCAACTGAAGTATAATTAGCGTGTTTAGAGGTGAGTATGAAAGTTATTTTTCTGGAAGATGTCCCCAATGTGGCCAAAGCCGGCGAAGCCAAAGATGTCGCCGGTGGCTATGGCCGGAACTATCTCCTGCCCAAGAAGCTGGCCGTCCTGGCCGATTCCCAGGCAGCGGGGCTGGTGGAGGCCCAGCGGAAAAAACGGGCACGAGAACAGGCCAAAGACGAAGCCGATATGAAGGAGCTGGCCAAGATGCTCGAAGGCAAGGAAGTTACCTTCAAGACAAAGGCTGGCGCCGAGGGTAAGCTTTTTGGCTCCGTCACCAGCGCCGATATCTCCGCCGAACTGGAGAAGCGGCACCGGCTGGTCGTCGATAAAAGGAAGGTTGACCTGGCGGAAGGCATCAAGCAGACCGGCAGCTACGATGTGCCCATCAAGCTGGCCGGAGACATTGGCGCGACCATCAAAGTGAATGTGCTGGCGGAAGAGGAGACAAAGTAGGGTGTACGCGGACAAGTTGCCGCCCCATAACATCGATGCCGAGGAAGCGGTCATCGGGTCGCTATTGATTGACGGCGCGTCGATTCACAAGATTGCCGCCATCCTTCAGCCGGCCGATTTCTACGGCGAGCGGAACCGGGCTGTGTACGAGTCCTGTGTTAACCTGTTCCGCCGCGGGGAGGCAATTAACCAGATTACGGTGGCGCAGGAGCTGGCGGGGCGGGGCAAGCTGGAGTCATCCGGCGGCGCGGCCTATCTCAGTCACCTCATCGCCATTTGTCCCACGCCGCTCGATATTGAGCACTACGCCCAGATTGTCTACCGTCTCTCGATGATGCGGGAGCTGATTGGCGCCTCCAGTGAGATTGCCCGAATTGGCTACGAGTCCGGGCCGGACGTTGAAGCCAGTATGGCGAGGGCCGAGGCGGCGCTCTTCCGCTTACGCCGTCGCCAGGGCACCCATGACCTGACCCACATCCGCCAGGTGCTGGACAAGTACTTTGAGGCCGTGCCCACCATTGAGGAAGGCGCTCACTTTGACCAGCTGCCCTACGTGCTATCGCGTTTCGGCGGGCTGGACGAGTTTCTCGGCGGGTTCCAGCGCGCCGACCTGGTGATTATTGCCGGCCGTCCGAGCATGGGTAAGACCAGCCTCGCCCTTAGCATCGCCCGCAATGTGGCCGTGGAGCAGAAGAGCTGCGTCGCCCTGTTCAGCCTGGAAATGGCCAGGGAATCGGTCGTCTCGCGACTGCTTGCCAGCGAGTCCGGGGTGAATATGAGGCGCCTGCGCTATGAGCAGCACTCCGAGGAAGAGGAGCGGCGCCTGATTGAGGCGACCGGCGTTCTATCGGAATCGCCAATCTACATTGATGATACGCCGATGCTGAAGGTGGCGGAGATGCACAGCAAAGCCCTGCGACTTCATTATGAGCACCCAATTGACGTCATCATCATTGACTATCTCCAGCTGATGAGTGAAGGCTGGCGAGGAGAGAACCGGGTGCAGGAGTTGAGTTACATTACCCGCTCCCTGAAAGGACTGGCGCGCGAGATAAATGCGCCGGTTATTGCCGTATCTCAGCTTAGCCGCGCCGTGGAGGGGCGTGAGTCACATATCCCTCGCCTATCTGACCTCCGTGAAAGCGGCTCCATCGAGCAGGATGCCGATATCGTCCTTTTCATCTACCGCGATGAGTACTACCACAATGAAGATGAATGGCGCGCCCTCCACCCGGACCAGGAATACCCCCGTGAGGAAGCCGATATCATCATTGCCAAAAACCGAAACGGTCCTACCGGCCAGGTAAAATTGCGCTTTCGCCGCAACCTGGCGAGGTTCTATAGCATTGTAAGTGAAGAGCCGACCCTGACATGAAGCAGTTCGTTGGATTCCCCGCCAAGATGGATTTCACGCCCCTGCCCAATCTCTTCTTCAGCCAGCTTCTGCCCGGGATTGACGACTTGGCGGAATTGAAGACCACTCTCCACGTATTCGCGGCCGTCTACCGGAAGAAAGGCTCACCGCAGTTTGCCAGCTTCAAGGAGCTTTTGGGCAATGTCAGCCTGATGGAGAGCCTGAGAGGGTTGGGCAAGTCGCCGGAAGAGGCGCTGAAGCATGCGCTCGTTGCGGCGATACGGCGGGGCACGGTACTGCATGTTGAATTAGGGGATGGAGAAAACGAAGATATCTACCTCATCAATAACGATGCCAGCAAGCAAGCGCTCGCCAAAATCCAGAGCGGCGAAATCAAGCTCGGCGGTCTGAAGGCAACGGCACCGGAGCCGGCTGAGCCGCCACCGGACATTTTCACTCTCTACGAGCAGAACATCGGCATGCTGACGCCGATGATTGCCGAGGAGCTCCGCGAAGCGGAAAAACTGTACCCGCCGGACTGGATTCACGACGCCATCAAAGAAGCGGTGGCGCTGAACAAGCGGAATATCAGGTATATCACGCGAATTCTGGAACGCTGGTCGACGGAAGGCAAGACCGATGGAACACATCAGCGATACCCTAAAACAGGCCCGGATAAGTACGTCAAAGGCAAATACGGACACATGGTCCAGCGCTGAGGAAGCGAGCACGAAAGCTGGTTGTCCCGTTTGCCAGGGCGCCGGCGTGGTCCACCCGCTCCTCCCCACGGGGAAGCCGGACTACAGACGGGTGGTGCCCTGCCGCTGTGCCCGGAAGGTGCTGGATAGGAACCGCCAGGCGAGTTTGCAGAAGTACAGCAACCTCGGCTTGCTCAGCCGGCTGACGTTCGAGAACCTCTTACCCAGGGGACGGAGTGGCTTTGCCATCAACCAGGAGCAGTTCAGCCGCGCCTATGATGCCGCCAGAGCCTATGCCGCCAGCCCCAAGGGCTGGTTTGTCATCAGCGGTCCGAGCGGCAGCGGCAAGACGCACCTCGCCGCCGCCATCGCCAATGAGTGCCTGCGGCTGGGCCATCCGGCGTTCTACATGACCACGCCGGACCTCCTCGACCATTTGCGCTCGGCTTACGGTCCGGGCAGCGAAGTGCCCTTTGATGAGTTCTTCAACCAGGTGCGCAATGCGCCGTTGCTCGTCCTCGATGATTTGGGCGCTCAGACCAGCACGCCGTGGGCAAAAGAGAAGCTCGACCAGCTGCTGACCCACCGTTTCAACAGCGAATTGCCGATGGTCATCGTGACCATTGTCCCCATTGACCAACTCGATGAGAGAATCCGCACCCGCCTCACCGACTCGCGGCTCTGCCAGGTTTTCGCCATCGAAGAGAAGCAAGCGGTGGCCGACTACCTGGGCGGTCTCGACCTGGAGCTTATCCGCAATATGACCTTCAAGAACTTCGATTACAAGCGGGTCAATCTGCCGCCGGAACAGCGGGAAAACCTGGAAAAGGCGTACCAGATTGCCCTCAACTTCGCCCAGTCGCCCGAGGGGTGGCTGGTGCTGATGGGGGAGACCGGCTGTGGCAAGACACACCTCGCCGCCGCGGCGGCCAACTACAACCGTCAGGCGGGCAAGCCGGTGCTGTTCATCGTCGTGCCGGAGTTCCTCGACCATTTGCGCTCCACCTTCAGCCCGGAGAGCAAAGTCTCCTACGACCAGCTATTTGAAAGCGTCAAGATGACGCCGCTCCTCATTCTCGATGATTACGGGGAGCATTCCACCTCCCCGTGGGCGCAGGAGAAGCTCTATCAGGTCATTAACTACCGTTACAACGCCCGTCTTGTCACCGTCATCACCACCCGCCTGGCGCTCCAGGAGATGGAAGGACCGATTGCTTCCCGTCTGGCCGACCCCAAGATAAGCACGCCCTTTGTTATCACGGCGCCGGACTACCGCGGCGACGTGCGCTCCAGCCTGAAGCGGCCGCCACGGGGTGGGCGGCGGGGGAGCTAAGCGGAGTTCATCAAGGAGTCGTTTCTTGGGGGAGAGATTATGCTGAGAATTAAGCACGTCTTGAATACGGAGGTATTAGATGGAAGAGACTCCAATGGCCCAGGTGATGAATCTTGGCGGCATGGTCGCTTACCAGGAAGGCTCGGTTGTCAGTCGCACGCTGATTGACAAGAAGGTAGGCACGGTGACCCTTTTCGCTTTTGCCGTCGGTCAAGGGTTGAGCGAGCACACCGCGCCCTTCGACGCGATGGTCTATCTTCTTGATGGCGAGGCGGACGTCTCCATCTCGGGCAAACCCTATCACCTCAAGAACGGGGATATGCTCATTATGCCCGCCAACAAGCCGCACGCCCTGAAAGCCACCAGGGACTTTAAGATGCTGCTGGTGATGGTCCGCTCGTGACGTATTGTCTACGAGCTTCCCTGTCATTGCTCCCGATGGAATCGGGACGTGGTAACCTCTCCGTTGTGTCATTGCGAGGAGCGGAGCGACGTGGCAATCTCAACAAATCGGGGCATCCCTTGAGATTCTTCGCTTCGCTCAGAATGACAGCGTGCGAGGCCGGAGGGTTTGCTTCGCTACGCTCGCAATGACAATATGAATCGCAATGACACAAGTAGACTCTCATTCTGGAGTTGCCAAACGAACTCGTTCCTAGGCAATTTGAAGTCAGATAGGGCGAATTGCTACAATGGGCTTGTCAGAACAAGGAGGTTAACGATGGCAAAGAGCACACCAGAGAAGGCTTATGAACTGGGCAGCGAGTACGAAAAGACTTATGGCGGCTGAAGCCAGTGCGTGGTCGCTGCGTTGCAGGACGCGTTTGACTTAAGAAACGATGTTATTTTCCAGGCGGCGACGGCCCTGGCCGGTGGCGGGGGCAGGGCAATCGACGGTAGTTGCGGGGCGTACACCGGCGCTATTCTCTTTTTCGGCTCAGTCGTGGGTCGGGAGAGGAATGACTTCAAAGATGAAGCCAAGGTGCGCCTCAAGACCCACGACCTCGCCAGGAAGCTCCACGACAAGTTTATCCAGGAATACGGCTCGGTGGTCTGCCAGAACATTCAGACCAAGACAATGGGTCGTTCCTACTATTTGATAGACCCGGACGAATATAAGAAATTCCTCGATGCCGGCGCGCACGATATCTATTGTCCGGACGTGGTCGGCAAGGCGGCAAGGTGGGCCGCCGAGATTCTTCTGGAAGCCAAATTAGTAAAGGAGCCTGAATCAAAGTAAGTATGAGCACGAAAAAACCTCTTCTTGCGGTTACCCCGGGCGATATCACCGGTGTCGGCCCGGAGATTCTGGTCCGAGTCCTGGCGGAAGGTCCTCGTGAGGACTGCCGTATACTGGTGGTGGCTGACGCCGAAGTGATGAAAGCGGCCTATGCCGCCCTCGGTGTGAAGTTCAATCTGCCCGTTTTCAAGGACGTTAACGAGGCCGCGGCGAGCAAAGTCGAAGCGGCGATATTCGACATGGCGGATGGCGGCAAGGACATTCTCTTCCTCAGGAAGCCGCACGATAAAGGCGGACGCCTGGCGCTGGAAGCTCTCATCAAAGCATCCGAGCTGGCGCTGTCCAAGAAAGTGGACGGCGTGGTCTACGCGCCGCTGTGCAAAGAGTCGCTGAACTACCAGGGCAAGAAGTACGGCGATGAGCAGTACCTCTTGAAAGAATTCCTGAAAGCCCCGAACGTGCGGGCACTGGCCAAGATTGGTAATGTTTTCCGCATCACCGTGGTGGAGCATTACGCTCTGAGAAAAGTGCCCGATATGATTACCAAGCAGAGCGTTTTCAGCAACATCGAGACGATACACAACGCCCTGCGCGCCTATGGTCTGGAATCGCCGCGCATTGCCGTCGCCGCGCTCAACCCCCACGCCAGCGAGCACGGGCTGATGGGCAACGAAGAGGCGGAAGAGATAACCCCGGCGATTGAAGCCGCCCGGAAGAAGGGCATCAACGCCATCGGTCCCATTCCCTCGGACACGGTCTATGTGCGCGCCTTCAAAGGGCAGTTCGATGGTGTCGTTAATCTCTATCACGACCAGTCGCAGATTGCGCTCAAGGCATTCGGTTTTGGCGAGATTGTTATTTTCTACGTCAACTCGTCCGTCGTTATCACCACGCCCAGCCACGGCACTGCCTACGGAAAGGCGGGAAAGGGCCTGGCCGACCACAAAAATATGCGCCAGGCGGTGGAGCTGGCGGCGGCGCTGGCGGCGCATAAGAAGTAGGGATGGCCAATGGTCGATTGGAAAATCACGGCGGCGACGATTTATTGTGAAGACGTTGATGACGAGGTCACTTTGCTCGTCTATAAGGATGGGTCGGCGAAGTGCACCAGTTGTGAGAAGTACAGTCGACCGGACAAAGACACCGCCCGAGCCATCAAGACCAAGTGCAAGCTCTTGAAGCGTCAGATTGTCTGTAAGGGCGGTGAGTGTTCCCGCATCACGGAGTACCGCGACCGAATCTTCGCTGAGGAGCCGGCCCAGAAATGAGCGCGGCAGCCAGAAAGGTCAAGTTAAGGATTGACAACGTCTCGCTCTCTTTTGGCGGTGTGAAAGCTCTCATCGACGTCAGCGTGGACATCCGGGAGAACGAAATCCTCGCCATTATCGGGCCGAACGGCGCCGGCAAGACCTGTCTGCTGAACTGCATCAATGGCTTCTACAAGCCGCAGAAGGGCGACGTGTACTTCGAGGACAGGAAGATAACCCGAATTCGACCCGACAGAGCGGCGCGACTGGGTTTAGCGCGCACTTTCCAGAACATCGAGCTTTTCACGGGTCTGACCACACTGGAAAACCTGATGGCGGCGCGGCACGTCCTGATGAAGCAGAACTTCCTGAGCAGCGCCCTCTACTTCCTCTGGGCGCACAAAGAAGAAATCCGGCACCGCCGCGTCGTTGAGGAAATTATCGACTTCCTGGAAATCGAGCCGGTGCGCAAGAAGGTGGTCGGCTTTCTGCCCTACGGCATGCGCAAGCGGGTGGAGCTGGGCCGGGCGCTCGCTTTGGAGCCCAGAGTCCTCCTCCTCGACGAGCCGATGGCCGGGATGAATCTCGAGGAGAAGGAAGACATCGCCCGCTTCATCATCGATATCTTCGAGGGGCAGGGGACGACCTATCCGGAATCACCCGTGCTGAGGGATGGGGTGAATACCATCGTCCTGGTGGAACATGATATGGGGGTGGTGATGGACATTGCCGATAGGATTGTGGTGCTGGACTTCGGCCGTAAGATTGCGGAAGGTCCCCCGGCGAAGATTAAGAACGACCCCAAAGTTATTGCCGCCTACCTGGGCGAAGAGAAGAAGTAGCCGCAGTTCTGTGTCATTGCGAGCGCTTGGACTGTCACTCTGAGCGAAGCGAAGAGTCCGCCTGAGGCGGATTTTGCCCTTCACAGTGTGAAGGGCTGTGCTCCTTCAGAATGACAGGTCTTGTTTCCTCGCTACTGCCACACCCGCTCGTCCACGATTGTCTTGCGCGGTTCGGGGATGGTTCCCGCTGGCACGAACTCAATCTTATCGGCTTTGAGCACGCAGGCGCTCTGGAATTTGCGGTTTAGCTCTTCCGCCAACCTATCCTTGTCTACTGAAGCGTCCTTAAGCTCGACTTTGAAGGTCATCTCGTCCCGCTCGGCTTTGCGCCCAACGACAATCTGGAATCGGGCAATGGCGTCAAAGCCGGCAAAGACCTGCTCCGCCTGCCGCCCCACCACGAACATCCCCCGCACCTTGACGGCATCGCCCGCCCGGCCCAGAATGCCGGTGAGTCGATTTGCCGTACGACCGCACGGACACGCGCCGGTGGCGTAAGAAGACAAATCGCCGGTGCCGAAGCGCACCAGCCCCCACTGTTTGTTGTGGATTGGGGTGACCACAATCTCGCCCACCTCGTCAGGGCCGAGCTGTTTGCCGGTCCGCGGGTCGATAATCTCGATGATATACTCGTCCATCAGGTGCATGCCGTTTTTCTCGCGGCATTCGTAGGCGAGGGCGCCGCCGGTCTCAGTGACGGCATAAGCCTGGAAAGTGTCAATGCCGTAGTCCTGCGCAAAGGTTTTTCTCAGCGATAGCGGCAGCATCTCGCCGGTGAACCAGGCGCGCCTGACCGCGAAGTCCTTCCGGAAGTTGTGCCCCATCTCCTCGGCTTTCTTGATGACGGTCATCAGGAAGGACGGCGTGCCGACGAAGCCCGTCACTTTGAGGTCGAGCATTGTCTTAACCTGGATTTCCGTAT
>Ga0315296_10000400_pt1 | contig 39769 bp, 32 predicted proteins | sample YL17G14_18_MG_FD_203921 | JGI IMG/M metagenome (GOLD analysis project Ga0315296, IMG submission 203921) | Sediment microbial communities from Yellowstone Lake, YNP, Wyoming, USA - YL17G14_18 | ecosystem: Environmental > Aquatic > Freshwater > Lake > Sediment | place: USA: Wyoming | collected... | reverse complement strand
ATTCCCTCCGAGGAAGACATCTCCAGTTCCTTGAATATAGGACCAAGTAAATTCCACATAAATATGATGAAAACCCCATAGACAACGGCAAATGTCAGCCCGATCCATGAGATGATTTCCAGAGCAGTCCTTGCCCAGGCGCGCAATCTGAGGAGATAAAAAGCCGAGACTATAAAAAACAATCCTATGGCCATCTGAATTATGCCCGCCAACTTATGGTGTCTAAGAAACATATCCGGTGGTATTTCTAATATCTTGGCGAATTGATTGGTGCTGTCATCACCTGATTTTAGTGCTTCAAGATTATTAAGCATTGATTGCACGGCATCATGCGCGGCTAACCAGCCGATACCGCGTGAGAACATGTTAATGCCCATATATATCCAAACTACTGCAATAATAATCACTAAAACAGGCTTTTTCATATAAATCCTTTCGATTCCCCGGGGACACCCGCCTCTACTAAAGTTTCGGACGGACAGGCAATACCTAATTATTTATTCCCCATCCTACCATTTCCGCCGGGGTTTGGCCATTATTTATCTTTTAGCCGTTTATTTTGCGGTTTTGAAAGATAGTTTTGCCGGGTTACCACCTTTTGGCTGGTTTCCTGTTCCAGTTTCCGGCGGGCTATTCCCGCGACATTGCCGCCCCGGTGAGCAACGCCCCGGTTCTCCACAAAGCCGGCCGGCTGTTCCACTTTAGTAATCTGGGTAGTGGATGCCTCGCCTAACATAGAGAAAATTAGTTCCAGGTCGGTCATATGGTCACGCAGGTTTTGATGCTTCAGCCCTTTTAGTTTTTTATACTGGCTGGGAGTAATCCCGAATGCCGCCTTGGATATTTCAGCGGTCAGAATCTCGTATTCCCGGTCTTTTTCAACGCCGTGCTTTTTCCATTCGTCGGTAAGTTCCTCACGGATGGCAATACCGCGCATCCGTTTTTCTATCCAGTCGTCGCTGTAACCTTTTGCCTTATACAATGCGCGGGTACGTTTGGTGGCGATTTCCGGGTCTTCTATTTCCTGCACCCGTTCGTATCCGACTCGTGCTAACCAACGCTTGAATGGTTCGGCTTTAGGCGATGGGATGGATTGGATGATGCGAAACATTCCTTCTGTATCAGCGCAGTCTGTTTCCCTCATTTTTCCATCTGGTGCAGGTAATTTCAACCCGTGACAAAATGTCACGACTTCACTTCCTTCTTCTTGAAGCCTTTGTTTTAGTTTTCTCCAATACGCTCCGGCATCAAGACTATCTGTTAATGCTTCACATACATCTACCACCGAAAACCACCATTCATTTTTATGGATGGTCTTGCGGATTTTTCTGCCGCGGAAAACAGATATTTTTGTTACAGGCACAAGTTCATTATTCATAATTTACTCCTTCCAAAAACTGTGGAATTCCTGTGGCACCATTCGATTCCATCCTACCATTTCCGCCTTTTTAGGGCAAGATTTTAGATTGCTTTTTGCACTTCATATATTAATTTGACCTTATCAGAAAAATAAGTAAACTGATTTAGCGGATTAAAATGAAACCACAGATTTCACGGACTACACGGATAATTTATAAGGAGACCCCGCCTGAGGCGGGCAGGCAGGAATACAGTAAAGAATTAATCTTGGATTCATGGTTTCCTTATAAAATATTTCTGGATTCCTTATCCCTGGCGGGACTACTTCATTGTGGCTCACCCCGTTAGGGGTAAAAACCTGTATTAATCTGTGCCCATCTGTGTAATCTGTGGCTAAATCTTTGATATTTAATATTTGAGTTTTGATATTCTTAAATGGTTATATTAAAAATCGGTCTGCTGTTTTTATTGATAGTGTTATTGCTTCGCCTGAAGGTTCCTTTGAGCATTTCTATTCTTGTTGCAGGTTTTTTATTAGGGATATGGTTCAATCTGGGTATCCGTGGAATAGGTGATTCTGTAATAGGCGCTTTGGGCGCCGAAGAAACGGTTTCGCTGGTTACGGTTGTCGGGATTATCCTGATTTTCTCGGAGTTGCTTCAGGCGTCGGGCCAGTTAACCGCCTTAAGCAAATTAATAGTAGAAACCTTCGGATTACATCGCCTGACCTATACGATTTTGCCGATAATAGTCGGTTTATTGCCGATGCCCGGAGGAGCATTATTCACGGCGCCGTTGATGGATGACGTGGACGAGGAATCCATTCCGGCTCATAAGAAGACCCTGATTAATTATTGGTTCAGGCACATCTGGGAATATGCCTGGCCGTTATATCCGGGACTGGTGCTTGCCGCCGGGTTAGCCAGAGTCAATCTTAATACCCTTTCTGTTATCCAGTCGCCTTTTATTATTATTTCGTTCGTCAGCGGAATGATTCTTATCTTCCCGGGCATAAAAATAGTCCCGCACATAACTTACTACTCCGCTCAGCAACGCAGAAAGTTATGTGCGGGGTTAATCAAAATGGGTTACCTGCTTCTGCCCATATTCATTATTATCATTTTGTTTATGGCAGTTCGCCTGCCTATGCTTATTTCTCTTTTGATTGGTTTAGGATGGATTATTTTAACGGCTCTGGTTAAACGGCAATTAGGGATAAAGAGTATTTTGAAGGTTATCTTTGCCAAGATGCATGTTTACCAGATGATATTTATCGTCATCAGCGTAATGGTTTTTAGCGGAATCCTGCAATCCAGCACGTTAACCGCAGACCTCAGTAAATTCTTTAGTGGTGGTCAAGCGCATCAAATACCGTTTATCTATATGATGTTATCCGTGATATTATTGCCTTTGATTGTGGGGTTATTGACCGGTTTGACCGTGGCATTCGTGGGAATAACGTTCCCGATAATCTTTACCACCATTATTCCGGGCGGGATTGATATTTTGCCGATGGCTATGCTGGCTTATGTTTCAGGCATCAGCGGCATCATGCTCTCGCCGCTTCATCTATGTCTGGTTCTGACCAATCAATACTACAAGTCATCACTGATAAGGGTATATAAGTATCTTGTGCCGGTTGTGTTAATCGTTTTGGTTATCGCCATTACGATATGCGGGCTGCATTTTGTATTATGAGAGTTTCAAGAAAACGACATATAAAAGCGTAAAGCCGAGATTTATCGGGATAGAGCATAGAGTAATTTTGGCTTCTTTGCTCTACGCTATACGTTCTTTGCTATTTGATTTGTGTGCCCGGGGATGGGCATTGTTATAGACTTCCTTGAGACGGCTTGTCGTAACATGGGTATAAATCTGGGTAGTAGAAATATTTTTGTGGCCCAGCAGTTCCTGGACACTGCGTAAATCAGCCCCGTGGTCTAACATATGCGTGGCAAAGGTATGCCTGAAGGTGTGAGGAGAGATTCTTTTACTGGTTAAGCCCGTGCTGATGCGATAGCGGGCAATTTCATAACGCACGCTGCGGTCTGATAAAGGTTTGCCGAATCGATTGAGAAATAAGTATGAATTCTGGTCCGGTTCCTGACGGGACTGCTTCTCTGAAGCTTGCCCCGTTAGGGGTGGATTCATACGTAAGGGCAGGGTATGCCCTGCGCCTGCTTTTCCCCTTGCCCCAAGATAAATTTCTATGGCCTGGAGGGCATAACTGCCTATCGGGACTAATCTTTCTTGTCTGCCCTTGCCAAAAATATGGGCAACAGATGAATTAAAATCGATATCTTTGATTTTTAATCGGACTAATTCCGATACCCGCAACCCGCAACTGTAAAGTAATTCTAACATAACTGTGTCTCGCAATGATATCAGCGCCCCTTCATGAGGGCGGAATTTCGGAGGTTGCGCGCCGGGCTGGGCAATTATATCTTTCGTTTCGGACTCGGTTAGAAAATCAGGGAGTTTTCTGTCGATTCTCGGTGAACGTATCAGAACAAGAGGATTATTTTCGATAATTCCTTTTTGATTAAGAAACTTAAAGAATGATTTAAGCGTGGCAACCTTATGAGCCAGCGATGTTTTTTGATAATCCTGCTGTTTCAAAAATACCAGATATGAGCGTATAACCAGATTGGTTATCCGGGAAAAATCACCCGTTCCGGGTTCTCCCGCCATTAGGGCGAGGTTCGCCTTCGGGCGACGCTCAGAGAACCCCTTGTCGCCTACGGCGCCGCCAGAGGCGGGTAAACCGTCAGGGTTCGTGGAGTTAGCAGGAAATTCGCTTTCCAGGAAACGATTGAACTGCAGGAGGTCGTGGCGATAAGAACGGGTTGTTGCCGGAGAGTAATTCCGCACCGAAGTAATATAATCGAGAAATTGTTTTATATAATCATTCTTAGACATGGTTATTCTATCGGCAGAATAGGCGGGAAGGTTGATTATATTCACCACAAAGGCACGAAGACACTAAAAGAGAACACGAATCAGACGAATACGACGAATAAGACAAATTAGAATTATCCGTGCTATTCGTTCCATTCGTGTTATTCGTGTTCCTCTTTTTCCTTGTCAACTTATAAATTAATTGATAATATGATAACTATAATGAAAGAACATAAATTATTTCTATTAACCGCATTTATTGGCAGTCTATTACTATCTAACCTGCCCGACTGGACACCCGGTCAGGCGGGTCTATATGCCCAAGAAACTCATCTGAAATTTAGTCAAAAGACGATAGAAATAAAAGGGACTGTAAATGATGTCATTCTGAATGACATTAATAATGACGGTGTACAGGAAATCTTGTTCCAACAAGGAAGAAATCTTATAATATATACTTTACAATCAACTCCAACAGAGGCGAATTTTATACAAAAGTCTATTTATCGTCTGCCGGATGATGTTTGTATATTTGACATTGCAAAAATAGACCCTTCCGCATTTGGCGAGACCTCTCCTTCGGGCGGGCAAAAACAAAGTCTTATTTATTATATCAGCTCTAAGGGCATTAGTTCTTTGCCGATAGGATTAGAAATACCTGGTGATAAGCATCAACCGGTTACTTCTACTTTATTATTCCCCACTTCAACTATTTTCAGGGATGAGGTTTTTGATGTGCCGCTTCATAAAAACTTCCTGTTTAATTTAGATAAAGAGCCGTCTGACGGTCGGGCGGGCCCGCCTGACCGGATGACCAGTCGGGCAGGCAGGAGGGTGATGGTTATGCCCGATATTAATAAATTTCGTTTTGTTTACATACCCATGAATCCTCTCCCGATAGGGGAAGAGGTGCGTTCAGAAAAGATTCGTTTACCGATGACTTCTAATATATATTGGGATAACAGCAGTATTTTTGAGCCGTTAATTACGGAAGCAAGCCTGCCGTCTTTTGTTTTTGCCGACCTGAATAATGATAAACGCAATGATTTTATTGTACGCGAGCAAAATAAAATTTATGGGTATTCGTTGAGAGAATCAGATGGAGGAAAACCGGATTATAAAAATAATGGTTGTTTATTAGAAACTCCGGATTGTAACTCATTGCTTGTTAAGGATATAAACGATGATGGTTGTGCTGATGTTGTTTGCGCTGATAACAAGGAAGGAATAATTTATGTTTATTTGAATAAATACGGAGTTTTACCTCAGACCAGCACCTCCGCCTCTGGCGAGACATCGCCTTCGGGCGTGGGGCAATCTAATCAGTCCCGATATTTATCGGGATTCTCTGATACACCTGCTCAGATAATAAGGACTGACAGTTGGATTGTAAAGAGTGATTTAATTGATTTAAATAATGATGCATTAGAGGATTTAGTATTGGTTCAGATGAACAAGTTAGGAATAATAGGCGGGTTGCAGGCGATTCTGGCACAGACGCTTGAATGGGAGATAGCGGTATATGTAGCTCGTCCGCCATTAGGGCGAGACTTCGCCTCGGCGAGTCCGATAAAAGACGCATCGACTCTACTTTACCCTAAAAGTCCTGATTATATACGCGCCATAAAACTACCGTTTTCTCTTTCATACGCTGGTTCTTTATTTGTAGGGAAAAGCTCTGAACTTAAGATTCAAATTCCCTATCTCTGGAATTTAGAAGGAGATTTTAACGGGGATAAAATCAGGGATTTGTTAATTTCCGGAGTAAAAGATGAGAATCTTGAAATATATTTGGGTGATAAATCGCAAATATTTAACAGGTCTTTATCAGCATCAGTAAATTTGTTGTCCACTAATAAAAAATTCAAACTAACGGGAGAATCTTATATTTCAGATATAAATAATGATGGCAAGTCAGATATAATTATACCATGTGAACAGAAAAACCCAGATAAATCAGTCTTGCATTCCTATGAAATATTGCTATCTCATTGAATATCTTTAAGTTATAATTATATTTTTATTGACAATTTTATATATTAGCCTTAAAATAATCGGGTAATTTAATTCTTTATACTGGGCTGTTAGAATCCCGCTTAAGCGGGATGAGTTGCAGCCCAGTATAGTTGGTTGTAATGCCTCCGCCCACAAAATCTGGGCGGATGCTAACAGCCATGCTATAACTTTATATAAGACGAGGAGGTAACATAAATGCACCGAAAGGATATTGCGCAGAAAATAGCGCGGAAATGTGATATCACAGAAGTGTTGGCAAAACGTATTATTAATGAGGTTTTTGATATTATTATTGAAACGCTCCGAAAGGAAGGACGGTTAGAACTTCGTGATTTTGGTGTTTTTCGGGTAAAAGAACGAAAACCGCGTAAGGCAAGAAATCCTAAAACAGGTCAGGAAGTAATGCTTCCCTTTCGTAAGGTAATTGTTTTTAAGCCGGGTTGTAATGTTAAGAAAAAACTGTTATAAAATGAATGCCCCGCTGAATCGGGATCTATCCCGATCTAACATCGGGGAAGAAAGGAGATTATTATGATAAAAACATTATTAATCGGGGTAACTGCCGGAGTATTCTTTACCCTAATTGGCTGTGGGACAAGTAGGGTTTCGTCAACTTATATGGTTGATACAACTCCGGTAAAAACTTATGCACCACCACCCAAAACAATTCAGGTTAAAAGCATAGCAGTTATACCTTTTAAGGATAAGACAACTAATAGTCCTATTAAAGGCGATGTTGGTAGTATGGCAGTTGACCAGTTAATAACTCTTTTAGTAAACACAGAGCGTTTTACGGTTGTTGACCGGGAACGGTTGGATGCTATTTTAGCAGAGCAGGGACTGGCTGGCAAGGGTATCGTTGATGATGCAACCGCTGCTAAGATTCATAAAGTCTTAGGTGCAGAGTTGATATTTACAGGAGCAGTTACTAACTGGGAAGTCAAGGAAGCAAAGACCGGGACTTATGTTCTGGTCGGCGGTGGTGCTAACAAAGCCATTGACATCGATTTGGCTGTAGATGGCAGGATTATTGATGCAACTACAAGTCAGATATATTGTGCTGATTCAGGCGAAATCAAACGACGGGAAGAAGTTTCTAAAACTGCAATCCTGAGCTTTGCACCTGACGGCTATATTAAATTAGACCAGTCAGTGGCCGGCAAGCAACTGCGTCTTGCTCTTAATGAGATGCTTTCCAAGATAATTCCTGTTGTTGATAGGAAATTTAGCCAATAAGAACGATAAACACAGGTAGAGAATAATGATTAAAATAATTTCTTATTGTTTAGTATTATTTATTTTGTATTTTTCCTATGGGTGTTCTACAGTAAGAACTAGCGGTGATTATAAAGATGATGACAGTAAATGCGGAATTTATCCGCCGCCACCAGCGAATTTTGTCAAAAAGACAATAGCCGTAATTCCATTCAGCGATAAAACCAATCAGACATTCACTAAAACAGACCTCGGTTCACAGGCGGTTGACATTGGCACAACTTTATTACTTGCTACAGAAAGATTTACTCTTGTTGAGCGAGAGAAATTAGATGCCCTTTTAGCCGAACAGAAATTAGTGGGTATAGTTGATGACGAAAAGGCAGCAAAGGCGGGCAAGGCTTTAGGTGCGCAATTGATATTTACAGGTGCAATAACTGATTTTGAAGTAAAGCGCACCAAACAAGGCGGGCACTTCGGATTGCCCCGTATAGGCAAGATGCCGGCATTTGATATTGAGAAAGAAACTCAGGTTCTTACAATTTTATTGGCTATAGACGGTAGGGTTATTGAGACTGAAACGGCACGGGTTATTTTTGCTGGTTCTGGTGAGATTAAAAGAGAAGAGAAAGCCACAGCGTGGGGTTTTGGTTTAGATGGCGCCTATGCCGGAACAAAAGGTGCAATTAAATTAGACCAAACTGCGGCCGGCAAACAACTTCGTTTCGCCATAGATAATCTTATTCATAAAATTATTCCTAAAATTGATTCTGCCTATACGATAACATCTCCTCAAGATAACAGAGATGCTAATCCTCAACCAACAGGAGACACTAAGAATTAACCCCTGACGGGGCGAGACCCAATGGGGTAGTCCCGCCAGGGACAAAATATCACATCATGATAAATTAGTTTAAGATACCTGCCTGACCTTTCGACCGTTCGGGCGGGGAGGAGCAAGATATATGGAAAAAACACTTGTTATTATTAAACCTGATGGAATACAAAGGAGATTAATTGGCGAGATTATTAGTCGCTTTGAGCGGAAGGGACTTAAAATCGTCGCATTAAAAATAATTAAAGTTGTTCAAAAACAAGCCGAAACACTTTATGCGGTGCATAAAAAGAAGCCTTTTTATCAGGGGTTATTTAAATTTATTACCGCTGGACCGGTTGTAGCTATAGTTATTGAAGGCATTAGTGCGGTGAATATCTGCCGTAAGTTACTGGGAGCAACTTTTGGACCTGATGCCGAACCGGGCACAATCAGGGGTGATTTCGGAGCAAGTATCAGTTATAATCTTATTCATGCTTCAGATTCGCCTGAAACCGCTCAGAATGAAACTGCTATTTTCTTCAAGGAAACAGAAATAGTTTCATATAATCTTGATTGTATTAAATGGATTTACCATCCATCTGAAGAAGAAGAAATGCAGAGTTGAAATAGGTTAAATCATATTAGAAAAGGAGGATGTTATATGAGTAACAGGTCATGCCAGAGGCAGGTCCGCTGGTGCGGAAAAAATAAAGGTTTTACTTTGATTGAATTAATGATGGTGGTTATTATTATCGGGATACTGGCTGCTATGGTGGTTCCGAGATTTGTAGGAAGCGCTTCTAAAGCAAGGATAAAAGTGGCAATGGCAGATATTACCAGTATAAGTACAGGATTAGATATGTACGAGATGGAAATTGGAGCGTTTCCCACGACTGAGCAAGGACTTAAGGCTTTAATGGAAAAGCCTTCACCCGCACCGCAAAATTGGAGTGGTCCTTATTTAAAAAAAGAACCTTTAGACCCTTGGCAGAGACCCTATCGCTATGCTTGTCCCCCAGCCAATAATCAGCAGGATTATGACCTGTGGTCTTCGGGACTGGATGGTAGGGATGGAACTGAGGATGATATTACAAACTGGAAAAAACAGCAGTAGCAGATTGCGTCTTGCGTCTTGCGTCTTGCGTCTTGCGCCTGCCTTGCCGTCAGGCAGGTCTGGACGCACAACCCACAACGCCCGACGCACTGGATTAACACTTCTTGAAGTCCTTGTTGCCGTATCTATTTTTGCCATTTGCGTAGTAGCTATTTTTCGGGTTTATATTAGTTGTTTTGAGGCCCGGCTAAAGGCAGAAAACCTCGCTAAAGCCATCGGTGTCTCTTTAGATGCCATGGAATACGCCGAAGAATTTGGAATTCCATTATCAGATTCCGAAGAACTTGCAGAAGATATTTGCCGTTTTACCTGGAAATTTACCGAGAATGATGTTGATACGGAGCATTATCCTAAATTAAAAGAGATTATATTAGATACCATCTGGGAACAAGGTAAACACAATGGGCGGTTTTCTTTAATAACTTACTATTGGAAGACAACGGAGTAAGAGCCGCCCCGAAAGCATTCGGGGTGTAATCTGCGGCTAAATCTTTAAGCAGGAGTTTATGTGAGTAACAGAGAAAATAAAGGGTTTACTTTAATAGAAGTCCTGATAGTAACGGTATTAGTAGCTTTTGTATTATTGGCGGCTTATAAGGCGTATATGCAAGGGGTTCTTGTCTGGGCCAGGGCTCAACAGACTTCTCATCAAGAAAAGGCTATAATGTTTATAGAGAAGGTTTCTCGTGAATTGAAAAACTCGTTTTTATTCCAACCTATTGGTTTTACTGCTGAAGAAGCTAAAATGTCTTTTCCAGGTCTTATATTGAAATATGATTGGGATTGGAGCAGTAAAGAAGGAGAGTTCAAGGACGATTCGTCAGTTACGCCGACCAGTTCTACTGCGCTACCTTTATTGGCAAAAATAACTTACGAATATAAATCTGATGAAGAAACAATTTCACGCCTCCAGGAGATATATGCTTATCCGGATCTGGATGAATTAAAAGAGAATCCGGATGCTTTTAAAAAGGAAGAGCCTAAAATTATTCTTAAGGATGTGGAAAAATTATCGTTTTCTTATGCGATGACTAAAACAACAACGGCAGACCTGCTTGAATTTAAAAATGACTTATCGGTTGACGAACAAAATAGAATCCCTTACGCCCTGAAGATAGAATTGAAATTAAAAAGTATGAAAACGCCACTGAAGCGAACCATATTTATTCCTATTAATAGGACGCTTAAAAACGAAGTAAAAAAGTAATTTTAGTAGTATGGTTTTTTCTGATAGAAAAGGCAGTGTTTTAGTGATTGTTATATGGATACTAAGTATTCTTTCCATTTTAGCCGTAAGCGTAAGTATTATTACCTCGGGAGAGGTATATTTTATTAGGAGATACCGTAATCAGACTACAGCATATTTTATTGCTCGTGCCGGAATTCTTCAAGCCATTGCAGAATTAGAACTTGATAAGAGTCTTTCAGCGTATGACGCATTAAACGAGGGTTGGAGTAACAAACCAGAGTTGTTTCGTGATAAAAAGGTTGGTAGCGGTTTCTTTTCTGTATCTTATGAATATGCATCCGGTTTAACAACGCAAACTACAGAAGGGGAACAAACAGTGATAACTAACACATTTTACGGTATGATGGATGAAGAGCGCAAGATAAATATTAACACCGCCGGTATGTCAATTTTACAGGCATTATTCCAAGAAAGAGCCGCTCTTATGCCAAGCCAGGCAAAAGAGATAGCGGATAGTATCATTGACTGGCGCGACAAGGATAATAACCGTCGCGAGAATGGCGCTGAAAATGGATATTACCAGAGTCTTCCACAACCGTATTCCTGTAAAGATAACAGGTTTGATTCATTAGAAGAATTAATATTGGTAAAAGGCATAAAACCCGATATTTTTTATGCGATTAAAGATTTCATCTCTCTTTATGGTGATGGTAAAGTGAATATTAATACTGCGCCCTATCCAGTTTTACGTGCGTTAGGCTTGAGCGATAGTCTATCAAATAAAATAATACATTGCCGTGCCGGCGGTGATGGAATAGAAGGCACAGAGGATGATGAAGTCTTTATGAAGACTTCTGATATTATTAGTATTTTAACTACAAGAGAGTCTCTTACCCAGTCAGAGATCGCTTCAATAAATAATCTTCTTATAACCAATGCTGTTACAATTGAATCAAATTATTTTCGGGTTATTTCTGAGGGATATCTCGCCGATATAGAAAATGAGAATACTGGAAACGACAGGAAAAATAGTAAGAAAATTACTTGTATTGTCCACCGAAATGGTAAAATAGTATATTGGCAGGAATAATCAGGGTTGGGAATTGCGAATTTCGGAATTTCGCAATTGTCAATTCGCAAGCTTTTAATTTATGTTTCGTTCAAAAGATTTGCTTGGTATAGAAATTGGGAATCAGCGGCTCAAGATTATTCATCTCAATAGTAAAAACGAAATACTTGACTGGGTTTCCACCGATATCAGGACAATGACTGATGAAGCCATCGTAGAGTTTATTCGTAATTATATTCAGGATAAGAAGATAAAGTTAGTTGATGTAATCAGTCATATCCCGTCCGCTAATACCATCACTAAAAATATTGAATTACCCTCTACTAATCCGGTTGAAATCAAACAGATTATTAAACTTCAAGCCGGACATTATTCTCCTTATTCATCAGAGGAAATCGTAATTGATTATATCCCGATAGGCGTATTCCGGGGTGGCTATACCAGAATATTCTTGATTATTGTTAATCGTGATTACATCAAACATACCTATGATATTATAGAGCGGGCTGGTTTAAAATTAAAAAAGATAGTTTTATCTCTGGAGACAATGTCTTTATGGTATAAGGACCGTTCTAATAATAATTCATTGGCGATACTTCATATGGATGTTGATAATTCAGATTTTATGGTTATTCGCGATGAGAAGCCTATATTCTTGAGGAATATCCCAATAGGAGTGGAGCAATTATTGTATGACCGCCAAAGATATCCGCCGAAATTAGTGGAAGAGATGAATCATTCCCTGGAAACCTATCAAACCGAACAATTAGAGTCGTTATCCAAAATAATAGCTATCGGTTCTACCGCAAAAGTTATAGAATTTCTTAACCTGATAAAAGAAAAAAATAAATTAACCGTTGATATTGAAGACAACTTAAAAGAACTTAAGTTTTCAACAACGATAGATGAAAACAAAAAGGCAACCGATATTTCCATCTTTAGTTTAGCTGTATCTGTTATTAAATATAATAAAACCCGGATAGATTTAACACCCGAAGAAATAAAGCTTAAAGAAGCCGTAGCCGAAAAAAGTCGCGATATTATCGGGTTAGGTATCCTGGTGTTTTTAATTATAATACTTCTGGTAGCTATTTTGACTCAAAAAATATTGATGAAAAAAGTGATATTAAATAAATTAGCCACGGCGCAACAACAATATCATCCTGAAGCCGTTGATTTGAAAAACAAAAAGGAGAGGCTCAAGCAGGTATATAAATATTTTTTACGGCGTACCTTTGCTTTAGATGTGCTGAGCGAAACTCATAAATGTATCTCCAATGATATTTATTTAACGACCATTCTTTTTGAAGACAAAGAGAAATCGCGACGACTGACTATCAGAGGGACCGCAAATACTAACGCCGATATCACACAGCTGATAGAACGATTGGAAAAATCATCTTATTTTAAGGATGTTAAATCTAATTATGCTACCGGTCGTAAAGAACAAGACCCCATTAAAAAAACCTACAGGGAAGTTGTTGATTTTGAAATAGTTTGTGGATTTGAATTATGAACTTTCTTTCTAAGTTATCGAATAGAGAACGGTTATTTGTATATATCATAGCAATAAGTGCACTCCTTCTCCTGGTGGATAAATTTATCTTTGGGGTGATGCTTGATGAAATTAAGAAAATAGAAGTTGAAATAGACTCAGTGCGCACCGAACTAAATAAAGACATGGGGTTTTTATCTTGTAAGGATACAATTATTAAAGGAACTGAGACATATAGTAAATATTTGGAAAAGGAGGAATCTCCGCAGGTAGAACAGAAAGAGTTAGAGAAATTGATGGACACCTTAGCCATTCAATCCGGCTTAACAATAAATGAAAAAAAGCCGGTTTCATCCAAAGATGCTAATAAATATGTTGTGGAGTTAAAGGCAGAAGGGAAAATGAAGAGTCTGGTTGCTTTTCTGTATAATTTAAGTCTGGTTCAATCTTTGCTTAAAGTAGAAAAAATGGATTTGTCACCTAAAGCACCCAAATCAGAGATTCTAACTATATATCTGATAATTTCCAAAACCATTATACCGTGAGTCTTAACATTTTACTCGACAGTAAGATGGAGACGAACCCGTGAGGACTTTTTTGCATAGATTGAATTGATTATGCAAGCAAGAGAGATTTACTGGAATATCCCCCGCATTTTAGTGGTGATACATTACGGACTTTTTGCCGCAGGCACAGTAATTTTCCTTTTAGGTGTCTTCAGGCATGCCCGCTTGATTCTTCTCGGCAAAAAAGAAAATCGCTTCTTTTCTTTCCCCAAACGCTTCTATAATCTTATTTATTATGCCCTTTTTCAACGGCGGATATTAGAACGCCCCTATCAGGGACTGACTCATAGCGGCATCTTTTATGGAATGGTCATTCTTTTTATCGGGACGCTTCTCGTCTTGATTCAGGCGGATTTCAACATAATTATACTTAAAGGTGAATTCTATAAATATTTCTCTCTCTTTCTGGACTTAGCAGGTGCCGCGATTTTACTCGCCCTACTTTTCGTGCTCGTAAGACGCTATATTATCAGACCGCCGGAATTGGATAATCGTTTGGATGACCTTATAGTCATTATTTTATTGGGCTGCATTGCCTTTACCGGTTTCGTAATGGAAGGTTTTAGAATAGCCGTAACCGAATTATCCCCTCAATCTCCGATTCGCTATTTCTCGCCTATCGGATTAATCACGGCGCAATTATTGCTTTCTTTCGGATTTACAGAATCAATAATCCGTTACTGCTATCCGATATTATGGTTCACGCATTCTACATTAGCCATAATTTTTATTGCCTATTTCCCGTGGTCAAAATTAATGCATATCTTCCTTGCCCCGCTGAATATCTTCTTTATGGATTTAACCCATCCGGGTGTTTTAAGTAAGATGGACTTAGAAACCGCGGAAGAATTCGGCATTGCTAAAATAAGGGATTTTTCGTGGAAACATATCCTGGATTTAGACAGTTGCATCCGCTGCGGCCGTTGCAATACCGGTTGCCCGACCAACCTGACTGATAAACCGCTTAAACCAAAAGAACTGATTCAGAATCTTAAAACCCATCTTTTTAATACCCCGCTATCAAAATCAGACAAATCAGAACTCAAGCCTATCGTACCGGAAACAGTTTCTTATGATGAAGTTTGGGCTTGCACTACCTGCGGATTTTGCAGGACAAATTGTCCCATCTTTATTGAACATCCTTCTAAAATAGTAGAATTCAGACGTAATTTAGTCCTGGCTGAAAGCAATTTTCCATCAGAAGTCAAAACAATGTTCAAAAATATGGAGACCAACGGCAATCCCTGGCCCGTGAGTTGGGATAAACGCAGTGACTGGTGTCGGGAGGGATCCCTTCGGGGCGTCCCTGTGCCAGAGGCAGATCCGCCTTCGGCGGACAAGGACTTAGGAGTTCACCCCGCACATAACCTACAACTTGGACAGCCCAAAGAAGAGGTTATGTGCGGGGTAAAGATATTAAACGAAGGCGAAAAGACAGATATTCTGCTTTGGGTTGGCTGTGCCGGCGCTACTGATGACCGTAATATGAAGGTCGCCCGTGCCTTAGTCAAAGTGCTCCAGAAGGCAGGCGTTGATTTCGCTATTATGGGCAATGCGGAACGCTGTTGCGGCGACCCGGCAAGACGCATCGGCAACGAATACCTCTATCAACAACTTGCCGATGAAAATATCCAGACACTCAAAAAATACCAATTTTCCAGGATTCTTACTTATTGCCCCCATTGCGACAATACTTTAAAAAACGAATACTCCCAGATGAACGGCAATTTCTCGGTGGTTCATCACACTGAATTTATATTAGAATTAATCCAGCAGGGCAAATTGTCACTGCCCCGGCTTGATAAAACAGTTACCTATCACGATTCCTGCTATTTAGGCAGATATAACGGCATCTATGACGCCCCGCGTAAGATTTTAAAATCCATACAGGGCATTAAACTAAAAGAAATGCCCCGTAATCGCAAAAAGAGTTTCTGTTGCGGAGCCGGCGGCGGCAGGATGTGGATGGAAGAGAAATTAGGCACCAGAATCAATCAATCTCGCGTCCAGGAAGCATTCCAGACTATTAAAGAAGGTCTTGTTATAACCGCCTGTCCTTATTGCCTGACGATGTTAGGGGACGGCATCAAAGAAAAAGGCGTTACGGATAATCTCAAAGCGATGGATATCGTGGAAATATTATAGCCCGGATTATTCATACGGCGATTAAAATCGTGACAGTGTGTCAACGAGGATAAACCTCGTTGTCTACCAAAAAACGCTGGTAGACAACGACCTTTATGGTCGTTGACCACCACTAAATAAGGCGGGTGCTCCCGGAATTAAAAAGACAAGATAATGAAGGTGTAAGTTATGACCGAAGCTAAAATCGCTCTTTTCAAAGGCAAGAAAATACGCAAGACTATTCATAATAATGAATGGTGGTTTGTTATTAACGATGTGATAACAGTTCTTACAGATACCCCAAATGCAAAAGACTATATTCGCAAAATGAGAACACGTGATATTGAACTGGGCAAAGGGTGGGGACAATTTGTCACCCCCCTTTCGGTTGGCACGGAAGGTGGTCCCCAGACGCTTAATTGCGCAAATACCGTGGCTCGTGGGACAGAGAGCTTGTCTAAAAACTAACCGTATTTATTTATATACAAATCTTACATTCCTGATATAATAAGGTCAAGAATAGTTCGTAACACTCACTATAAAAGGAGAATCAATTATGCCAGTTCGCCCTTATGACCAAGAACAACAATTTCTTTTGCCTCCGGCAGTTAATGAGTGGATTGTCAAAGACCATCCAGCTCGGGTTTTCTCTGAAATAGTTGAGCAATTGGATTTCTCCGGATTCAATGAAATCAAAGTAGAAGGCAGGCCTTCTTACAATTCAAAAATGATGTCCAAAGTTCTGTTGTGGGCTTATGCCATAGGTATTAGAGCCAGCCGGAAGATAGAAGATAGACTCAATTCGGATGTGGTCTTTATGTGGTTAGCCGGAATGGAGAAGCCTAATTTCAGGACTATCTGTCTATTTCGTAAAAGTAATCTGGAAAAGATTAATTATATATTTAGTGAAGTGATTCTATTAGCCAAAACATTAGGTCTAATCAAGTTAGGATTAATTGCCATGGATGGGACTAAGGTGCGGGCTAATGTGAGTGTAGAAAGTTTCAAGAGCGTCAAGGATTGGGAAAAGGAATTGCAGAAGGCGCGTGAGCTGGCAAAAAAGATTTTATCTGAAGCTGAAGAAGCTGACCTGGAAGACGACCGCAAATATGGAGAAAACCTCAGAGGAGATGAACTACCCAAAGAGTTGGAAGATAGTAAAGAGCGAATTAAGAAGATAGAGGAATTAATAAAGCAGAGAAAGGGGAATAAATCAGATCAGAATCAGAAAATAAGTTCCACCGAACCAGAATCTAAATTTATGCATCACCGGAATGGCTCTATGCCGGCATACAATTGTGAGGTGGCGGTGACCAAAGAACAGATAATAGTCCATTCCGACGTAACGACTGAGCCGATGGATACCAATCAACTAACGCCGACCATAGATTCAATAGAAGAAACTTGTGGTCGGAAGCCCAAGCGGATATTAGCTGATGCCGGATTCAATAGCGGCAAGAATTGCCGGGAATTGGAAGACCGCCGGATAGACGGTTATATACCTGATAGTAGAGAAGAGAATATTGGTCAGGATATGAAACACGATACCGGATTATATTCTAAAGATGAATTTGAATATGATGAGCAGAAGAATTGTTATGTTTGCCCGGCCGGCGAGGAGCTTTCTCCTCAGAGTCGGACACATATGCGAAGTAAATACAGTGATAAATGGATGACGATATATGGAGCCGGAGGAAAATGTCCAAGCTGTCAACAAAGACAAAAATGTATCAAAGAGAATAATGCAACCGGGCGAACTATTACAAAAGGAGAATTTGAAGCGGAGCGATTGCGAATGCTGCAGAAATTAAAGACAGAGAAAGGACAGAATCTTTATCGGAAGCGAAAGACAATGGTAGAGCCGGTGATTGGGCAAATAAAAGTAGTGGGGAACTTTGTCCGGTTTATGTTACGGGGTTTGATGGGAGCAAAAATAGAATGGAAATGGGCGACTATTGCACATAATATTCTCAAAATAACCCGAAAAATACTAAGAGGAGAGAAGAAACTATCTTCTGCAAACGCTTAAAGGAAGCACGGAAAAACTTTTCTAGTTTAGATTTGGGTTTGTAAATAGAAAAATAACTATTAATAACTTAAAACCATAGAAATGCCTTGTTAAAAATGGTTCTTGGACACGCTCCAGACCACAGATTTTCTATGGCTTGATTTTGGCGGGTTGTAAGGCGGAGTTTTCTGAAAATAGGTAATTCGGGGGACGCCATACATAATTACAAAGTCTTACACAGCATCTGATTTAGAAAAACTATGCCTGATAACCGGCATAAATAAAAGGAAAGCGGGCATGTGTCACCAATTAAAGAAATGCTTATCACATTAATAGTAATAAGTTTCATCATCTTAGTATTCATATCTTTCTGGATGAGCGCATCAGTCAGGAAATGGAAAATTTTTACAAAGGCTCAAGTAAGCAAGGATGTAAAAATTGTTACAATTGCGCAATTTAACGATTGCGTGATGGCAAATCTGGCTAAGATAAAACTGGAATCAGAAAACATTGGATGTTTTCTCGATAATGAAAATATTATTAACATGAATTGGTTTTATTGGAATACTGTGGGTGGTGTAAAATTGCAGGTAAAGGCATCCGATGCCCAAAAGGCATTGAATATTCTCAATACAAAAGTTACGCTAACTGAAACTGAGCAAAAAGCAATTCATTCAAACAGAGGAATTCATTGCCCAAAATGCAATTCCATTATGGTATATCCGGAGAAAATAAATTGGCGAGGAACATTCTGGGTAGTATTGCTCCTGGGTTTTCCGATTCTTCTTAGAAATAAAAAAAAAGAATGGGAATGCAGGGATTGTGGGTATAGATGGGATTATAAAAGGAAAAAGAGGTAATTCGGGGGACACAATACATAATTACAAAGTCTTACACAGCATCTGATTTAGAAAAACTATGCCTGATAATCGGCGTAAATAAAGGGAAAGAAGGCGTAGTGTGTGTCACCGAAGAATCTAATCCGGCAAATCGTTAGGAGGCAAGGTGTGTGTCACCAGGGAATGTGGAAAGGGGTTAGGATTGTGAAAGGAAACCACAATTTGATATTTGTTGCCGTATCGACATGTATTATGTTTGGGATGCTATTGGGTTGTGTTAGTAGACAGCCAAACATCGGTCAGCTGCCGCAAGAGGAAGGAAAAAAGGACGGGATATTCAAATCTTGCGGAAATTGCGGCGGCAAGGGCAAAATTAAATGTATTATTTGTAATGGCAAAGGGGAGGTTGGAACTTGCGATAATTATTGGGTTAATCGTGCAAATAAAACCCCCACTATGTGTCAGGGCGGATATTTCCCTTGTCCCGATTGTAAGGGAGAGTTTAAGTCGTTGAGTGGAATTGGATGCAATACGTGCAACAGTGAAGGAAAGTTATTGTGCACGCTTTGTCAAGGATCTGGAATGAAACCATGCACTGTGTGCGGAGGCAAGATAGAGGGTCCGTATCTTACAGATATGGTATTTCATGGCAGCAAAGGAAATGGTTTCTATACTTGTCCCGTATGTAATGGTAGGGGCAAGCCGTTTTATATAATACATCTTCGGTGACACACACTTGTCCCTGTAAGTGTTGAATTACTGGATATTTAAGGCATCGTTTTTATAAAATAGCCTGTCCCTGCCTGTCAGTCGGCAGGACATTAGACCCTGCCCGCCCGCTCGCCGAAGCGAAGTCTCGCCCTTATGGCGGACAGGCGAGGTCTCGCATAAGGCGGAAAACGAGTTCAGGGTGACATTTAGGGATTAAGTTACTGGCATTAGCCTGTCGGATGGTTCACGGAATTAATTAAATATAACTTGTATTTGCTTAAATATAATCTATATTTATGTAAATACAACTCGTAGGGGCGTAAATATAAGTTGTAGGGGCGTAAATACAACCTATATTTATGTAAATACAACTCGTGGGGATATAAATATAACTTGTAATTAGGTAAATATAAGTTATAGTTAAGTAAATATAAGTTGTAGGGGCGTAAATATAATCTATATTTATGTAAATATAACTTGTAGGGGTGTAAATATAACTTATATTTATGTAAATATAACTCGTAGGGACGTAAATATAACCTATATTTATGTAAATATAACTTATATTGGTATAAATACAACCTGTAGCGAGGCGAATATAGGTTGTTTACTGGTAAAATGTATGCCCGCCTTCGTGGCGCCAAGGCGCCACTACGGCGAGGTCTAACTCGCTGTAACATCCTAACGGATTAACAGCGAGTAAGAAAGGTAGGTTTATATGGCAGGAAAACGAGATTATATGCCCAAAAAGGATGACGATTTCTTTACTTTCCAGGGTAATTTGGTCAACAAGGTAGTGGCTAATAAGACAACATGGACTATACCGGACGCTGCGGTTGATGCCTTGGTATCCCGCCGGCAGGAGTATGAGCCGCTATACCGCAAATCACAGGTGAAGCAGAACCGGACCAGCGGAGATGTTTTCAGTCACCGTGATATTCGCAAGACATACGAGAAGGAAATCCGGGAATTCGTTAACGCCTATATCAGGTATAATCCGGCGATTACGTCAGACAAGAAGGTTGAAATGAGTTTGACCATTCGCGATACCGAGCCCTCGCCCAAGCCGAAGATTAACGACATCCCGTTTGTGGGCTTGATGCCATTAGGCGGCGGCTGGATTGATGTCCGTTGCCGGACTGAAACAGACCAGACCCGTGACAGTATGCATCCGGATGCGAATGTGATTGAATGCCGGTATACGCTGGTTCCGATTCAGCCCGGGGTGCGTAAGCCGTGGCCGAACCTTGATGACTGTAAAGAGGTCATAACCTCAACCAAGGCGCACTTTATAATCAAGTGCGGGGACACCGATGCCGGCAAGCATTTCTACGGATTCTTCCGCTGGGTCAATCTGTCCAATCCGGATAACAGCGGTATATGGAGCAATGCCCAAACAATGGTGATTGCTTAGCCCGGATTATTCATAAATTTTGGTCAACGACCGTAAAGGTCGTTGTCTACCGAGATTTTGGTAGACAACGAGGTTTATCCTCGTTGACACTCTGTCGTGGTTTTAATCGTCGTATGAATAATACGGGTTAGAGCCGGTTGGAGCGAAGCGAAGGGTTATCAGGTAGCAAATGACTAATTACTGAACTCTTGCGAAACGTCCCTTTTCTGTCATGCTGAACCCTGAAAGTGTCATGCCGAACTTGTTTCGGCATCTCTCTTCAGGGCAGGCTTGTTTCAGCATCTACATTAGACCCTGCCCGCCCACGGGCGAGGTCTCGCATAAGGCGGAAAACGAGTTCAGGGTGACACTTTTTGGGCGGTCTGTTTCCCTTTTCGCAAGAGTTCAGTAATTACGCAGGATGAATCCAGATAACAGGAAACAGGAAGATAATATCCTTACGGTTGACCATTATCGGTTCAAAATCGCTGTTATAAGCCCTAAAAAACACCTTTTCTTTGTCCGGAGTAGAATCTATCTTATTCAGTTCTATTACCCACGCCCGATAGTTTTGTAGAACCACCAATACAATATCTCCTATCCGCGGCTTTTTTGTAGTATCTATTATAAAAATACTGCCGGCTAAACAGGGAGGGAATAGAGAGTTGTCTTCTAATTTTATGGCAACAGTCGCGGGTAATATGCCTTGTTTACCTAAAGGCTGAAAAGAAATCGGTTTATCAGGGGTTTCCCTCAGGGATGGGACATACGCGAATTCCAGATTTTTCTGAGCCCATAGTTCGCTGAGAGCTTCCCCTTTAGCAAGACCATCCGCGGTCCCTTCGGGTTCAGGTTGATTAAAAGCAGGGTCTATTTTACTTCCTGAAACTATCCTGAAAACAGGTGTTTTTCCAACCGGCGGTATCCCTGACGGGACTACTTCACTGAACCTCGCCCCGTCAGGGGTAGTTACTCCGTGGAGTTCATCCAGAAGATTATGAATCGGGAGGTCTAAGACTATAGAAATAGTCCGTAATTTATCATCATCTATTTTGCTTTGATATCTGCCGTTAAGAAGGTCAACCAGATAGTTATAATTTATCTGGAGTTTTTCAGCCAGAATCTTTTTGGGGATACCTTTTTTTCTCCGTAACTTTTCAATTATCTGCCAGGGAGAGATAGTTTTTTCCATAATGTGCAATATTTTCAGATACTTCTGAATAAATTATGATAATTCACCACCAAGACACTAAGACACAAAGAAGAAAAACCAATTTATTCTTCTTCTTGGTGTCTTTGTGCCTTCGTGGTTAGTCTTTGAAATTCCATACAATAAATCAAGATTTATATTAAGAAAAACCCATAAAAAACCGATATTTTACGATGAAGCCAAGAATTAAACACGAATAACACGAATGGAACGAATCACACGAATAATTCTAATTCGTCTTATTCGTCGTATTCGTCTGATTCGTGTTCTCTTTTAGAAATCTTTGAAATAGCCTATTGACAAATAAGGAAAAGTTTTGTAATAATAAGAGTGTTGACAAACCCCCCTTTTAGGGGTAGCCGCACCCTTTAGGGTGCGTCGTGTCATATTGAGAAACGCAGGCTTCAGCCTGAGGCTGATCCGCCTTTGGCGGAAAAGCCTGCGACTACAGGTTTGTCAACAGTCTCAATAATAAGACGGATGAGTTACTATAAAGTTTTAGGTTTAGAGGTAGAGCCTTTTTCCACAAGTCCTGACCCGATGTTTTTTTATGAGTCGGGTGGACACAAATTAGCCTTGACTAATTTAATTATAGAACTGAGACTCCGGAGAGGGTTAAGTGTAATTCTGGGTGATGTCGGGACCGGCAAAACGACATTAGGTCGAAAATTAATTCAGGCTCTTTCATTGCGCGAAGGATTTGTCTTTCATATTATTCTGGACCCGACTTATGAAGATGAAAGAGCTTTTTTCTCTTCTTTGGCTCGGACCTTCGGAATAACAATACCTGCTGACAGTAATGTAAGCGAAATCAAGGAATCTATCCAGGATTTTCTTTTTCAGAAAGCGGGTAAAGAGAATAAAACAGTTGTATTAATTATTGACGAGGCTCAAAAACTCTCTGAGATTTCTTTAGAGGTTTTAAGGGTTCTTCTTAACTATGAAACCAATAGTGCAAAATTGCTTCAGTTAATTATTCTGGGACAATTGGAGTTGCATGCTAAGATTGTTAATATTCCCAATTTGATTGACCGGGTCAGTTTTAAGTACACCCTTAATCCATTTGACCAGGATGAGATTACGGAAATGATAAATTTCAGGCTTCGTCAGGCAGGTTATAAATTAAACAGGAGTCTTTTTACGGAAGATGCGGTTAAAGAGATATACCGATATAGCCATGGTTATCCACGACAGGTAGCGCTACTGTGTCATAAAGCTCTTAAAAATCTTGTAATGAATAATAAGATGGTTGTGGATAACAGGATAATGAAAGAAATAGTAGATGAGGAGGCGAGGAACGGATGGCACTTTTCAGAAAGGATAATGTCACCCCAGAGGAGAACCTTCTGAGGTTGATTGAGAAACCAACCGTCATAGGGCAATCTCAACTCCGGACAGAAGATGCTATTTTCCCCGTGGGGGAGAGGAAAAAGAATTGGCTCAATCCATTAGTATTGATTCGCCGATTCTTGTTGCTACCGATTCTTTTTCTGCGGCTGGGTAAAAACTTATCGTTAAAGAGTGTTAATAAAATTAGCCTGGTAGTCATAGTGTTACTTTTAGGATATGCTATCTGGAATATTGTTTACTCTGAGTCAACAGCAGTTCTTCAGCCGGAAATAATAAAAGTACCGGTTAAGGATATTCCGCGTCTACCTGATATTACTTCTTATTACCAGATGTTCGATGAAAGGGAGAGCATTTTTAAGGATATGTATAAAGCGCCTGTTGTAGATGCAGTTAAGCCTCCTGTGACAGCGACTAACACGCAACCAGCGGTGGCGCCAGAGGTTAAAACTCTTATTGATGAGGTATTGAAGAAACTTAAACTTATTGGAGTCATCTGGGAACCTAAACCATCGTTAGTTTTAATTAAAGAGGAATCGCGTACCGAGATTCATTGTCTGAAACAGGGAGAGTCATTTATTACTAAGGTTGAAGAGTCGGGTAATGTTAAAGATGCTCTTATAGAAATAAAAGAAATTTCTAAAGACCAGGTTGTCCTGAAATATGAGAATGAGGAGAGATTTTTGACCTTAACGGAATAACTATACCACTACGAATTACGAATGAATTATTATCCGTTCACGGTGAATCCGTTTAGGATGAATCCGTAATTAGTAAATTCGTAATTCGTAGGATGAGAGGTAATTTTATGAGAAATTATTTAATATTTGTGGTGATAACACTATGTTCAACTTTACTTTGTTTCGCCTGCCCCGTTAGAAAGTTCTGCATTATGTTTTTACGAGCAACTTATATCTTTATCTTTATTTGTGTTCTTTCTAACGGGGTGAAGATGCATCAGTGTCTTGCTACTGCAGAAGATTCAACACCTTCTATACCTAATGCATCTGAAGATACGCCAGTATCACCTACGACAACAACCGAACAAACTCCTTCGACCTCTGGCGAGACATCCTCGATGGGCATCGGGGGGCAAACCGTGGAACAAATCCTTGCCAAACCTTCTTCATTAACATTTAGAGATGTTAAGGTGCATGAGTTATTACGAACCTTATCTAAACAAGGTCTTAACATCGTGGCTACTAAAGAAGTCAGTGGAGAATTGACTTTCCAGTTGGAGAATGTAACGCTCGGCGATGTCTTAGAAATCGCCTTGATTACCAATAATCTGGCAAAGGAAATTAAAGGTAATATTATCCGTGTTATGACTGAAGGCCAATACGAGGCACTATATGGAAAGAAATATAATACCAGACTGGTAGCGAAAACCTATCAATTAAAAAATACCGTGCCGACAGGCAGAATAACGAGATTTTTAGAGAATATCAGGTCTAAAACCTTGGGTTCTATTTTCCAGGATGATGCCACAAGAATTCTCCTCGTGATAGATGTTCCGGATAAGATAAAAGAAATAGAGGAAATCATTAAACGTTTAGATGTTCCTGTTGATACCCAGACCTTTGAGTTAAAGAATGCTAAAATAGATGATATTGTTACCGAGGTTAATAAATTACTTACCAAGGACTTTGGCGAGATTAGAGTTGATAGGAGAATGGGTCGTTTCATAGTTACAGACCATCCACAGGTATTAGAAAATATAACCTATCTGCTTTATCAATTTGATGCCAAGCCCAGAGAAGTTTTGATTGAAGCCAGAATGATACAGATTGCCCTTACAGATGAATTTTCTATGGGTATTAATTGGCAGCAAGCCTTCTCAAAATATTCTGCTTTTAAGGATGTTAAATTGGTTGGTAATTTTCCTATTCGTGGTGATACGGGACAGAAGACTAATCTGACCACGACCGTTGGAACACTTCCCGCTACTCATTATGAATATGTACTTAAGGCATTAAAAAGCTTTGGAGATAATAAACTAATTTCCGCACCAAGATTGATAACTCTTTCTGATAAGAAAGCGGAATTCCATATCGGTCACATAATAAAATATCCCTCCTCAACCCAAACCACAGCGTCAAGCGGCGGCGCTACCACAAGCACAGAAGTAATGCAAGAAATTAAGGAAGGTGTTGAATTGAATGTTACCCCTTCAGTTAATGCAGATGGATATATTACTATGGAAATTATACCAAAAATCACTAAAGTAGTCGAGTGGGGAACAAGTGGTTTGGGTAACCCTTACCCTAAACTCGTAGAGGAGGCGACTAGTAATACTAATGTTATGGTAAAAGATGGCGTTACCATAGTTATTGCAGGTCTTATTAAAGACGAAAAAACAAAGGAAACAGGCGGTATTCCCGTGCTTTCTCAAATCCCGATTATTGGTTCACTCTTTTCATCAAAAAGAGATTATTTAGTCAAGGCTGAAACGGTAATTTTTCTAACCCCATATATTGTGACTGGTGATAGAGACAGTTCTGTAATATCTAAACAGGCTGATTTGGAAAGAAAAGAGCCCAAAGAACTGAAACCCGTGAAATAAAAGGAAGTAGTGAGTAGCGAGGATTGAGTAGCGAGGACGAACTCTCCCTCCCCGAAGGCTTTCGGGGCTACTCATTACTCGCTACTAAGAAAAGGAGGATTATATATGGATACTCTACGTAAGTTCATTGTCTTAGTTTTCTTGCTTTATGTTATCGGCGTAAATGTTCTATGTTTTGTTTTCTGGCGGTCTATATCGTCATCACATCAAAAAGTGCAACAGGCGGAGGCGACACTGAATAATGAGAAAGAGCAATCTAAAATAACAGAAGGAAAACTAAAGGAGGAAAACACCCGGCTTGCTGAGGAAAGAAGTAAGTTTCAACAGGATAAAGATGCGATTAGCACAGAAATTCAAAATACTCTGGCACGCCTTAAAGGAAGTACTGACGAAAACGAGACGATTAAAAAAGAATTAGAATCGAACAAAACAGAAATTAATAAACTTAAAGACGAAAAAACCAATCTGGAAAATAAACTTCAAATCGGCAAAGACGAGTTGAGACAAGAAGTGGAGAAAGAACTTGAGGCTAAATATGAAGCTGAGAAAGTAAAAGTTAATAAGGAACTTTCAGACCTCAGAGAACTTTTAAAGCAAGTTCAATTAGAACGTGATGCCACCAGGCCAGAACTTCAGAAAATCAAACTCGAGGTTAATGCTCTTCGTGAGGAAAAGTTATCTCTGGAAAAAAAGGTTGCTGCTTATGACAAACAACTACGAGTTGAAACAGAAGATAAAAACACATTAACCAATGAACTCAAAGGACTGAGAAATGCTAATGCCCTAATCGCTAAGGAAAAAACAGAACTTGTTAATACCAATGCTCAACTGCAACTTCAACTTAAAGGGGTTAATAATGAATTGTCTTCTATTAAACCACAATTAACCGATTATAAGGAGCAGGTTGCTAAATTGAATAGGGATTTGAATGCTATTGATATTCAACTCAAGGTGGAAAAAACTGATAGAAGTAAATATTACGAAGAGAGCAGGAAATACCAGGAACTTGCAGATAAATCAGGTAAGGATTTATCCCTTGAACAGGACACCACCAAAAAATTAACCAAAGAGTTAAATACAGAAAAATCTGAAAGAGATAAAGCCAAAGAACTGTTGACAACGACTCAGGAACAGAAAACCAAGACGGAAAAAGAGAATGCCGACCTCAAAACGCAGAACACATCTCTTTCTAAACAGATGATTGACGTTATCAAAGTTGACACTAATCTTAAATCCAAAATCGAAGAATTAACCGGAAATCTTCGTAAAACAACCGCAGCAGAAGAAGATGCCACCATAAAATTGCGATATGCTACAGATAGAACTGACTTGTTAGAGAAAGATATTAAGAGGTCGGAAGAGGGTAGAAAATCAGTGGAGGCCAAATATGAAGCCAAGGATAAAGAGTTTAGAAAAATAGAAGCAGACTACCAAAAGACATCAGAAACGCTCAAGGAAGCCAACGGACAGATTGCTTCACTTAAAGCGCAGATTACAAGTCCTGAAGCAACTATCGGTAAACTGACAGCCGAAAAAGAGAAGTTAAGAGAGGACAAGAAGAAAACCGAGGAAACCCTCAGGAAGATAGAATGGGAATATTCAATTTTATCGGACACGCTACGCAGTGCACAGGAATCAGAACAGAGGATAAAGGAACAATTAGCCAATACCCAAAAGACAAACCGTGAGATGGAATCACGGTTGAAGGAACAGATGGGTAAGAGTGAGGAACAAAATCGCACCCTGTCACGGCAGAATACAGCACTGGAAGATGCCCTGACCAAAGCCGAAACGGATTTGCAGGCATTAGAGAAAAACCTGAAATCCGAACAAGCCGAAAAGTATAAATACTATGAGGAATCCAAAAACCGGAATTCTAAAGTTTTAGAATTACAGGGGAATCTTGAGACTGCTAATTTGAAAATGCAGACTTTAGAAGAAGAGAAAAAATTATCAGTTGACCGCCTGAAAGACCTGCAGACACAATTTGATAGCATTCGCAAGGAAAATATAACGCTTAAAAACCAGGCATTAATTTCAGACACTCAAATGGCTCAACTTAAGACGCAATTAGAGATTACTTCTAAACAACTATCAGACCGAGAAACAACTCTTACATCTAAAATAGCAGGATTGACCAAATCAATTAAGGAAACCGCAGATGAAAAAGATAAGATAAAAGAGGAGAAGGGCAGAATCGAAGAGGCAAGAATTAAACTCGAAAAAGAATATACATCTTTATCAGAGACGCTACACACGACAAAGGAATCGGAACATAGTCTGCAAGAAGAATTAGCCCATAGCCAAAAGACCTACCGCGAGATGGAATCGCGTCTAAAAGAACAGATAACCAAGAACGAGGAACAAATAGGGTTGCTTAATAATACCGTTAAAAAAATGGGCACGGAAAAGGAATTAAATGATAAGCAACTTAAAAACCTTAATGGGCAAATCACTTCGTTTAAATCTGAGATCTCGACACTTAATGACACTGTTGAAAAACTGAACAATCAGGCTAAAGCATCGGATAAACAACTTAAAGAAAGAGACGAGCAGATAATGACACTTTCCAAGGAGAATAAAGATTTTAAGGAGAGAAATAACTCGTTAGCAAAGCAACTATCTAAAACGGAAGACGAGATGAAAACCAAGACGACAGAAATCAGCGAGAAGTTACGGTCTGCAACCGCAGGGCGGGATGATGCCGAGAGCCGTCTGAAGTTCGCCACCGATAAGATTGCTTCTCTGGAAAAGGACATTAAACGGTTTGAGGAAACCAATAAATCATTAGATGCTAAATACGAAGCCAGAGATAAAGATTTCAGGAATGCTGAAACCGAAAGACAAAAAGTAGCGACAGACCTTAAAGATGCCAACAGTAAAATCGTACTGCTCCAGAAGGATAAAAATGACTTGACGGAGTCTCTAAAGAAAACCGAGTTACAGTTAACCAAAAGCGAAGAGAAGTCTAATAAAAGCGCAGATGAACTACGCTCCGTGCAGAAAACACTTAAGGATACAGAAGCGCAGAACTTAACAACAACCACCAACCTTCAATCTCGAATAACGAGCCTGCAATCACAAGCAGACGATTTATCAAAATCTCTTAAGGCGGCTATAGATGAAAGAGAAAAAGCAAAGGAAGGGAAAAACAGCGCCGAATTAACGCTGGCTACTTTTACCAAAGAGAATACCGCTCTCAAAGAGAAAAATGACCAGTTGTTAAAAGACGCTTCACTACTCCAGACAAAACTCAAAACACAGGAATATGAACTCAATGAAGCGTTAAAGAAAGAAAGAGAAGATCGGCAAATCGCTCTTACTGAACTTAACACTACAAAAGAGAGTCTCAGGAGCGCCAACTGGCAGGTCTCCGAATTGCAGACCAAGAATATTACACTTGATAAGACCGTTACTTCTCTGCAGACCCAATTAAAGAACCAGGAAACGGATATGCAACTTACTATCAAACAGGAACGAGACCTGAAAAATAATTATCTGGCAAAGTTGGAAGATGCAGAGTCAAAAGTAAGTAACTATATGAAAATAGAGATAGACCTTAGGCAGAAGAATTCAACACTGGAAAAAGAGATGGCAGCCTTAAAGGTTACTATGGATGATAAGATTGCCGAAGCGATGAAGCAAAAAGAAACCGATTATATTAACCGTTTAAGAGAGGCTAATGAACGGGTTAAGGCAATGGAAGAGACCCTGACTAAGGAACGAGCCTATTTCTATTATAATTTGGCGCTCTATGCGACCAAAAGCGGGGCATTTGAAGAGTCTTTAGGATACTATGACAAAGCCCTAATTCTTAATCCCAAAGACCCGGCTGCATATTACAATATGGGGCTTGTTTATGATGAGCATTTAGATAATCCTTCCAAGGCTATCTTCTGCTATACCAAGTATTTGGAATTAGCACCAGCGGATGCGGCTGACCGTGAACAGGTGAAGAAATGGATTGAAAACGCTCAGAAACGGCTCAAAGACCCTAAGGGTGGATTTGGCCCAAGGTAATTTGGTAGGGGGTATCCTTCATGGCACCAAAGGTACCACTACGGAATACCTATTTAAACTATTCTGTAGCCCATAGGGCGTAGGAGGGTGTCTCTTACGGTAGGCTTCGCTCTCCCTGGAATTACACTCCGCTGAATTCACCTTCTCTGATAGGTTCTAAGGCATTCCACATATCAATTAAAACCTTGGGTATGCAATTCCTCAAAGGCTTTGGCATTGACTTTTAGTAAGTCTTTAGCGCCATCATACTGGGCTTCCAAAAACTTCTTTTCTTCTTCTAAGGCTATTTTCATTGATGCTTCATCTTTGAACTTAAAGGTATTAGGGTTTGTATCCCTGACAACGTTACCCGCCTTATCTTTGAGTAAATACTTCTCTTGATTCTGTTGTACTAAGGTTAAAAAGGTTTAACAGGAAATTTTCCTTTCCATATATACTTATCTATTCTCTACATATAATTATGCACTCTTCAAAGGGGTTTATCAGAAATATTTTATATTTTTCACTACCAAAGAGAAACGCACCCCTGCCTGCGCCGAGGCTTCGGCAGGCAGGCCTTACCCCTCTTAGCGGGACTGACTGCGGTCTTACCCATCTTGATAGAGGGGATTTTATCCTCTGCGTCTTTGCGGTTAGCCATCCTACGCCGTGCCATAGCCACGGCTTCGGAGTGGTGACGGACGGCGGAGTGGCGAAGGACAGTCTTTATTCGTGTTCTTTATTGTTCTTTCTAACGGGGTGGACAAACAGGAGCGGGAAAATAATGTCGCTGGTACAGCAGGGTATCATTACCGATAAGAGAATAATTATCATTAATGCACCGATGTAAGGCATCCAATCCACCAAACCAAAAGAGATAATATATAAAAGAGATGCCAGACTGCTGATGATGACGTGAAGGGTATGGGAAAAGAAAGTGGCAGTGCGCAGATAGTTAGCCGCAAGTATTCCGCATATGATGCCGAGTATGACAAAAGGATAGACGATAGCGGGGTGCTGGATGAGACAGATATGCAATTCCATGTTCTGCCCGATAATCAAACCGCCTAAATACGGTAAAAAGATATCGCTGGCGCCGCAGAGAGGCAGGGTGCCGAGGATACCGATAAGGATTGCCTTGATTAGTTTTTTATCGTGGCGCCAGAACATTGCGGTGGTAGCCGTGGCGCTCAGGAAAAGATGGCTCGGATGAAAGATATGAAAGGCTGATTGTAGAGTATTTAACTTGCCTATCTGAGTAATCAGCCAGACTACCGCAAAACTTATAATGACCGCGGTAAGAGAAAAAGGGATATGGGCGGCTAATTCGTGGCCGATATGATAGAATTTCGTTTCGTTCTGATGCGTGGTCAGTTCGCAAAAAGGGCATTGCTCAAGCGATGAATGTTTTTCTTCTGATTGATGATTGGTCATATTAAATATTACTGGCAGTTACACCGTTATTGCCAGTTATAGTTGGCTGTATTCCGCTGAAGCGGAACAGCCATACTGTTTATAATAAAATAATTATATCACCTTGTCCATAAAGCGAAGTAAAAAGTAAAACAGGAATAGAGCAATTATACTTTTAACTTTGGATAGTATAAAGATTGACTTCAATAAAACGAGAAGTTATGAATTACATATATGAACCCTGTTAGAGATACTTAACGAGGAAAATTATAACACCTAACCTAAAAGGTGATGAGGTATATGAAAAGATTAATTAACTATATCAAGACGGTCGTCCAAAAGGGACGACCTATCTCTAACGGGGTGAATATTCCTTTTTTACATATAAGTAAGATGTTTTTGGCAAGTATCGGTGCACATCTTATTATTTTTGTTGATACCATAAAGAGTTGTCGTTATATCGGTAAAAGGCGATGGGTTATTTTATCCGAGATAGAAAGAGGAACTTTCGGTTCTTTTCCGGTAGTGATGATAGTAGCAATCTTTACGGGGATGGTTCTGGCTCTGCAGTCCGGTAAAGAACTGGCTAAGTATGGCCAGGAAGCGTCAATCGGTTCGCTGGTCTCGATTTCAATGTGCCGTGAAATGGGTCCTGTAATGACCGCCTATATACTTGCCGGATTGATTGGTTCAACTATTGCCGCAGAACTCGGAACGATGAAGGTATCCGAGGAGATAGACGCCTTGTCAGTAATGTCTATTAATCCTATAGATTACTTAGTTCTGCCGCGGGTGATTGCCCTGGCGATAATTGGACCGATACTTACCATCTATACAAATATCATCGGAATTTTGGGCGGGGCAGTGATTGGTAAGCTTACGCCGGGATTGGATGTTAATTTTATCATTTATTTCCGTAGTGCTCTGGATTCTCTGACTCTTAAAGATATTTACAGCGGGTTATTGAAGGCAGTGATTTTTGGATTGACCATATCGGTTGTGGGTTGTGCGCAGGGATTAAATGCTGAAGGCGGTCCGGCCGGCGTGGGTAAGGTAACGATGAAATCAGTGGTTATTTCTTTTGTGGCAATTCTGATACTGGATTTTATATTAACATGGTTGTTCTATTAACCCAGCACATAACTTCTACTTGGGCTACCCAAAGTGGTCAGTTATGTGCTGGGCTGTTATCTTAACACTTATTTATGTCCCAAACTTTATGGTCTCAGATTGAGTCAATTCTGCTTCAGGTCAGGGCCCCATCTCAATATATCGGCGGTGAATTCAATAGTATTGTCAAAGACCACCAGTCCGTTGATATAAAAATCGCTCTTGTCTTTCCTGATACTTACGACATCGGTATGTCACATTGGGGATTGCAGGTTCTTTACGGGGTTATCAATAAACGTCCGGATGCGTTGGCAGAGAGAGTCTTTGCTCCCCAGACAGATATGGAACAATTGATGCGGGAAAAAGGCATTCCTCTTTTCAGTCTTGAGACGCATACCGCTGTAAGAGATTTTGATGTGGTCGGTTTTTCGCTCCAATACGAATTGGCATATACCAATATTTTGAATATGCTGGACTTGGCAGGGATACCATTAGAGAGTTCATTGCGTGGAGAGAGCGACCCTTTAATTATTGCCGGCGGTCCTGCGGCATTTAATCCTGAACCTCTGGCTGATTTTATTGACCTCTTTGTGATTGGTGACGGTGAAGAGAAGATATTGGAGATAATTGAGGTTCTAAAGACCATTGAAAAGGGCTGTCCTAAAAAAGACCTGCCCGCCGTTTCTTCGCTCAACAAAGTGAGAAGTCGGCAGGCGGGGAAGATTAGGTATCTGGCAGAAAAGGTCTCCGGTTTATATGCGCCTTCATTATACCAGATAGCCTATAAACCTGACCAGACGATAAAGGAAATCAAACCGTTGTCTGATGGTGCGCCCTTAAAGGTCTTGAAAGCCACAATTAAAAATCTGGATGATGCTTTTTATCCGGTTTCGCCTGTGGTTCCGTTTGGTGATGCGGTGCATAACAGGATAAATCTGGAAATAATGCGCGGGTGCCCGCATTCCTGCCGATTCTGCATCTCTAGTGCCATCAAATCACCTTTGCGGTGTCACTCGGTTGGAAAACTGCTCTCTCTGGCAGAGACCATCTATGCCAATACCGGTTACGATGAAATATCATTGCTTTCATTATCCAGCGGCGACTATCCGGATATAGATGAGTTGATAGTGCGTCTGACCAACCGATTCAAGGCAAAAAGGGTCGGGTTATCCCTGCCCTCATTGAGGATAGACGAGCGGTTAATGAAATTACCCGGAATTCTTAATGCCGTGCGCAAGGCGGGTTTTACTATGGCGCCGGAAGCCGGAAGCGAACGCCTACGCAATATCATTAATAAGGATATTAAAGATGAGGATTTGTATAAGGGAATCAGGGCGGCATATCAAAACGGCTGGCGGTTGGTGAAACTGTATTTTATGATTGGCTTACCCGGTGAGACAATGGATGATATCAGGGCAATCGCAGAGATAATTCACAAGGCATCAAAAATCGGTCTGGAATTCAGTCGCCAGTCCGGTAATATTAATGTAACTATTTCTCCATTCGTGCCTAAACCCCATACTGCTTTTCAGTGGACAGAGATGGATACCATAGACGAACTCAGGGAAAAACAGAACGTCCTGAAAGGTCTGTTGCGGTCAAGACATATAAAAGTGAAAATGCATCTCCCTGAACGTAGTTTTATAGAGTCTGTCTTTGCGCGGGGCGATAGACGACTGGGCAGATTATTAATGGCGGCGTATAGAAACGGATGCAAGTTTGATGCCTGGGATGAATCTTTTGATTTCAATAAGTGGGCTAAATCTTTTGAACAAGTCCGTCAAGAGACAGGTTTGGAATGGTTTAATCCGGATTTTTATGCCATTCGGAAAAGGGAATTTACTGAGATATTGCCGTGGGACATAATAGGTTGTGGCATAGATAAAAAACGTCTTATGAAAGACGCCTTGGATTCGGTTAAAGTTAGTTGAGAATAATAATGAACGAATATCAGGATGATTTAAAGAGGATATTGGGGCGGTGGGATTCCATCGCTATTATCATCTCAATTGTTATCGGCGTCGGTATCTTCCGCGTTCCCTCTGAAGTCGCCAAATATTTGGATTCTCCCAATTTGATGCTCCTGGCATGGGTTTCAGGTGGAATAATTTCTTTATTTGGAGCCCTGTGTTATGCCGAACTTTCTTCATCATTTCCCCAAACAGGCGGTAATTACGTTTATCTCAGGGAAAGTTATGGACCCTTGAGTGGTTTCCTTTTTGGCTGGACAGAGTTATTGGTTATCCGGACAGGTTCCATCGCGGCTGTGTCTTTTATCTTTGCAGAATATTTGCAGTCGTTTTTATTTCTGGATAAATGTTTAATTAAACCAGTCGCTATATTTATTGTTCTTATCCTTTCCCTTATAAATATAATCGGCTTACGGTATGGTAAAAGGGTCCAGGACATCTCTACTATAACCAAGATTGCGGCACTGTTAGGCATAATTGTATTAGGGGCTATATCTAAAAAAGGTGATGTCTCGCATTTTTATTCTCCGCCCATCACCATTGATAGAAATATTTTTGCACTATTTGGCTTAGCATTAATTCCTATACTCTGGACTTATGGGAGGCTGGCATGAGAATACATTTGTGGCAGGAGAGACCAAGGATGCTAAAAAGACCATTCCCTTCGCATTAATTACAGGAGTTCTTATAATTACCTTATTCTATGTTGCTATAAATTACATATATATCTACTTGATACCTGTAAGAGAAATAAGTAATGCTAAATTGATAGCATCAGACGTGTTGCAGATTTTATTGGGGACAAGCGGGAGGAAATTATTAGAGGCTTTAATTATAATATCTGCTCTTGGATGTCTCAATGCGATGATAATAACAGGGAGCCGGGTTACCTATGCAATGGCAAAGGATAATATAATATTCAGATACATCGGGCAAGCCAATGTTAGATATGGGACACCGGAAAGGGCGATTGCTATCAGTGTTATCTGGTCTATGGTATTGATTGTAATAGGGACTTTTAACGAACTCCTGATTTTTACGGGGATACTGGTATGGCTATTTTTTGCATTGGTAGTGGGAGGGATTTTTATATTGCGTTATCGGATGCGGTTTTCTTCTTGCTACCCTATGCCGGAGGCAGATCCGCCTCTGGCGGATAAGTTTCCCGATACAGAAAGGCCATACAGGGTTTGGGGGTATCCATTGATACCTGCTCTTTTCATCATTATCTGTATACTGCTTTGTATTAATACTACAATTTTTTACCCGAAACAATCGTTGATTGGATTGGGTCTGGCAATGACCGGGGTGCCAATATTTTTTATATCCCGCGGTATGGGAAAGTATAAACACGGATCACACGAATAAAACCGAATTACTCGAATAAAGAAATAATAGATTATTTTATTCGTGAGATTCGCCGTATTCGTGCTATTCGTGTTCTCTTTTTCTTGAGTAATCAGTATTAGAATATGCTGAATTGTATAAGTATTGGTTGTAAGGTGAATCAGGCTGAGATATCAGAGATTAAAGAGAGGGTGCAGGGTTCAGATGTTAAGATAGGTGTTATTAATACCTGTGTGGTGACAAGTGTGGCTGAGGCGAAATCCCGTAAATTAATACGTCGTTTTATCAGGGCAAACCCTGATTGCCGTTTAATTGTAACCGGTTGTTTTGCAGAGGCACAGCCCGATATTGTCCGCAGACTAATCCGTAAGGATGATATAGTCGTTTCTAATCGCGACAAATCAAGTATTCCTGAATTAGTTAAACAATGGACAACGAAATCTGAAAAGAAAGAAGAACACGAATTACACGAAGGGAACGAATGTCACGAATTAAATCCCCCTCACTCCCCCTTTGATAAAGGGGGAAGGGGGGATTTGATTTATTCGTGGGATTCGCCGCATTCGCGCTATTCGTGTTTAAATCGCACCCGGGCTTTCTTAAAGATTCAAGATGGATGTCAGAAGTTTTGTTCTTATTGCATCGTGCCTTTTCTTCGTTCGGAAATGTGGACCAAACCAGTGGAAATCGTTGAAGAAGAAGTCAGAAATTTAGTAGATAAGGGTTATAAGGAGGTAGTTTTGAGCGGGGTTAATCTGGGATTATACAGCAATCTGGTTGGTTTATTAGAAAGAATTGTGCGGGTTGCTGGTCTGGAGCGTGTCAGAATCAGTTCTATTGAATTAAATGATGTTAGTGATGAGTTGATTGATTGGGTAGCAAAGAATCCTGTAATATGTCCCCATTTTCATATCCCCCTGCAAAGTGGTAGCGATAAAATACTTAAATTAATGAAAAGGAATTATACATCTGCGGATTATATAAACCGTATCAATTTTATAAAGACTAAAATAGAAAATCCCTCTATAACCACTGATGTAATAGTGGGATTTCCCGGTGAAAGCGATGATGACTTTGAACAGACTCTGTCCGTGTGTCAAAAAGTCGGGTTCAGTAAAGCTCATATTTTTTGTTTCAGCCCTCGTAAAGGCACGCTTGCTTCAGAAATGAAAAACAGGGTAAAAAGCGAGATAATAAAAAAGCGTTTTATAATGTTGAATAATCTTGAAAAAGAATTGTCTTTAAGGTATAAACAATTATTTCTGGAGAAAGAGGTGGATGTTTTAGTAGAAGAGCCATTTGAAGGTTTTACCGAGAGGTATGTCAGGGTAAAGATTAAGAGTGATAAAGAGGATGTATTTGCGTCACTGCAGAATCAGATTGTCAGGGTTAAAATAAATGAGACTAAAGACAGGTGGATGAAAGGAAGTATAATAGTAAAAAGTAGGTAATATGACTGATAAAAATCAAAAGGTGATTATCCAAAAGATTCTGAAAGTAATAAAAAGATACCAGCGGTTTTTTATCACCGGCCATGTCAGGAGTGACGGTGATTGTCTTGGTTCTGAATTAGCACTGGCTCGGATGCTTTCCAAAATGGGTAAGTCCGTTTATATAATGAATGTTGGTTCTGTTTCAAGAGAATTGCTTTTTATGCCCGGTATTAAACAGGTTAAAACATATCATAAATATGATAAGTTACCAGATAATATAGACGTGATTTTTACATTGGATTCAGAGGGATTAAATCGTTTAGAAGAAATGGAAGACTGTATTCGTGAGAAAATAGATAGTAAGAATGGCAATATTCCAATACTTATTAATATTGACCATCATCCTGATAACGGTAATTTTGGCGATATAAATTGGGTGGATTCTGAGATGTCTTCCGTAGGTGAGATGATTTATATACTTATTAAACAGAGTGGTACAGGTATTGATAAAGATATGGCGACAAATATATATATTTCTATTGATACGGATACGGGTCATTTCTGTTTTCAGTCGACGACACCGAGGAGCCATCTTATCGCGGCAGATTTATTACAGAGAGGGATAAATATCAGGGATATATACAAGAGTATTTATGAAGATAAAACATACGGCGAAATGAGGCTATTTGTAGAATGCCTGAAACGAATAAAATTATCGTTGAATGGTAAGGTTGGCTGGAGCGTTTTGACACGGCGGATGTATAAACAATGCGGCGCCGAGCCCAGTGATTCTCAAAACTATATCGCCCAGATAAAAGCAGTTAAAGGGATTAAAATTGCTTTGCTTTTCCGTGAAACAGTGAGTGGTCCTTTATTAATAAAAGTGAGTATAAGAACAGATAATTCTATAGATGCTAATAAGTTAGTTCGTGGATTAGGCGGTGGCGGGCATAATCGCGCCGCGGGCTTGACCTTAAAACCTCCTTTTAAGAAAGCCTGTCAAAAATTAATGCGGCATATAAAAAAATTAGTCGTTTTTAATTGACAATTCCTAACAAAACTGGTTTCATTAAAGAAGTCAAAAAGTCTCGTAGGGGCAATAATTTTACAGTATAGGAAAGTATTGAAAGCATAGAGCGTATAGCCCTCTATGCTCTACGCTCCTTCGTGGTTTCGAAGTTTTCTTGAACAATTATCCTATTTTTATGAAAAGTGTTTGGGGATTGGATATCAGCAAATCATCTTTGAAGGCAGTCCAACTTCAGTTAGTCCGAAATACTGTTAAAGTAACAGATTTTGATATAATAGAATACGCTTCTTCTGCAAATAGAGATGAGGCAACATTTAAGAAAGATTTTCAATTAGCCTTGAATTCTTTTCGTAGCCGGCATAAAATAAAAGGTGAAACTATAGCAGTTTCGTCTCCTTTCCATTCGTTTTTTAATAGGTTTATTAATGTTCCATCTGGGAGTGGAAAGGGGCTGAGAGATGCTATTAAAGAAGAAGCACGACAACACCTGCCTTTTGCGATAGAAGAGGTTATCTGGTCATATCAGAAAACAGAACGTTCCTATCAGCCCGGAGAAGCTATAGAGGTGGTTTTCTTTGCAGTCAAACGAGATTCCATAGATGAATTTGTTTCCTTATTGAGTAGTCATGGATTAGAGATTGATATTATTCAGTTTGCGCCGGTGGCTCTTTATAATTATATAATGCTGGATTACGCCTCGCTTATTGATGGCAAGAATTTTGTTATTCTTGATATGGGCGCTAATAATACTAATTTGATTTTAGTTGAAGGAAATAAATTTTGGATTAGAAATGTGCCGATATTTGGTGAGGATATTACTAAAGCCATCCGGCAAAAGTTAGGGATTTCATTTGATGAAGCAGAGCAACTAAAGATTAAAGCCGTATCTAAAGGATCACCGGAAGGTGTTAAAATTAGCGGTGCCATACAGGGCATTCTGAAAGATTTAACCACTGAAATCAATCGGTTTCTTGCTTTCTATAAGAGTTTAGCAAGTGGTCGTTCGGTTAATTTTGATAAAATAATTCTTATGGGAAACGCCTCCAAAACCATCCATTTGGAAGAGATGGTTTCAGAGCATCTAAAATTAACACCATTTAAATTAACAGGCCTTAATAAAATAACCTTGTCTGAAAATATAAATCAAAAAGAATTCTATAGTAAATTACCGGGGTTAGGCGTGGCGTTAGGATTGGGTTTGCAAGGGTTAGAACAAACCCCGAATAAAATAAATCTTTTGCCGCCTGAAATCATTCAACTCAGAACTGCTTCTCGCCGTAAACCTTTTATTGCGGCTATACCGGTTATTTTTGTCCTGATAGTTTTATTGTTACATCTCTCCGCGAGAGCAACCCTTAATGAGTTGATTCAGGCTAACAAACAAGCAGATGAGGTATTAAATAAAGCTAAAGAAATTGAGAACACTTACAGAAAAGTAAGTGCCGTGGATGAGAAAATAAAGTTATTGGAAAATTTATCCAATATCGGGTGGCAAAGAAACATCTGGATAAAAATATTAAACAGTTTTAATAAA